>ENA-USUG01000097-USUG01000097.1-human-gut-metagenome-genome-assembly--contig:-NODE-97-length-113410-cov-18.016553_pt1 | contig 113410 bp, 89 predicted proteins | sample MGYA00250059_ERZ773394 | MGnify/ENA primary metagenome ERZ773394 (study PRJEB29103, sample SAMN06111957) | human gut metagenome | biome: human gut; feature: ankylosing spondylitis patient; material... | reverse complement strand
ACCTGACCCGCTTGACCGAGAAGGCCTGCATGCGTCACATGGCCGTCGGCGGCTGGGACAACGTCAACTCCGTCTGGGAGTGGGCCACGAACTTCAACTGCGACATGGTGCTCATGAACGACAACATCGCCTGCAAGGGCATGCTCGGCGTGCACGCCATGATGGAAGAGCAGGCGCGCGACCTCGGCTTCCACTTCATCTTCATCGAGCATGACCTGGAGGACTGCCGCACCGTTTCCCGTCAGGATATGCGTAACTGCGTCAACCAGTATATGTCCGTCGTCATGAACGAGAAGCCGCTCGATCCGACGATCGTTGAGTTCGACGACTCCGCGGCGTACTAAGAAAGGCAGGTACCGACTATGAATATGAAACTGGCTGCGAAAGTGCTCGCCAAGGTCGGCGTGATCGGGTTTGTCGGCTTCGCCGCGACCTTCACGATCTACTTCTTCAACCTGGAGAACAAGCTGATCTACTACGTGGTGCGTCCGCTCCTGAACAAGCACTATGATGCTCAGGTGCGCGACAAGCGTATCGTCTGAGTTTTGCGCAAATCGCATAAATCGAAACCCCGCTGCTTCGGCAGCGGGGTTTTGTGCGTGTGTCATAGACACACACTCCAACGAGAACCGCTTCGCCGGGTCTTGTTGGAAGGGGTTGCGGCGCGGCCTTCTGCTGCGGTGTTTGATGCCGTTTCCGGTGTGCACGCGGCTGTGGGCGGGCGGCTCGTGACACGGCAGAGAGCGCAGGACGCGAAAAAGCCCGCGTGCACTGCACACGGGCTGATTTTCGCAAGAACGAAGATCCGATCTTACTTGATGCCGTACTTCTTGTTGAACTTATCCACACGGCCGCTGGTATCGACGAGCTTCTGCTTGCCGGTGTAGAACGGGTGGCACTTGGAGCAGATCTCGATGGAGATGTTCTGCTTCGTGGAGCGGGTCTCATACACGGCGCCGCAGGCGCAGCGGATCGTGGTCGGCTGGTAATTCGGATGGATACCGTCTTTCATAGTCATTCACCTCATAATAGGCTGTCTTGAGCACGGGCTGGTCCGTGGTTACAAAACGCAACCTGAATTCTAGCATACCGGTGACAAAATTGCAAGCGGTTTTCGCATTTTTTTACGCGTCCGGGCCCGGCACGTCGCTGATCCGGCCGCAGTGCAGGAAATACAGCACGCGGCGGCAGACCGGCCGCCCGGTGATGCGCGCCATGGCCCCGGCGTAGGCATGCAGCTGCGCGGCATAGTACGCCGTGCGCGCCGGCACGCCCTCGGGGCGGATGCGGTCAGTCTTGTAATCCACGATGACGAGACCGTCCTTTGTTTCGAACCACGCGTCCACCACGCCCTGCAGCAGCACCTGCTCGTCCCCGGAGCCGGGGAAGAACGTCTCCGCCGGGCACAGGAGCGAGAAGCGAAACTCCCGCCGCAGCGTGCCGGCAGCCTCCGCCGCCGCGAGCTGCGCGCCGAGCGGCGTTTGCCCCAACCGCAGGAGCGAGGCCGTGTCCACGGCCTGCGCCTCGCGCCCCGTGAGTTCACCGCGCGCGGTCAACGTTTCTACCTGCGCGCGGATGCCCTCCGGCGTGCGCGCGTCGGCAAAGTGCAGGTACTGTAGGATGCGGTGCGTGGCCGTGCCGCGCTCGGCGGCGGTGAGCTTGCGCGCGCGGGCTGAAAAGTCCGGCCGGCGGAAGGTCTGCATGCGCGGCGCGCCCGCCAGCAGCGGTGCGCCGGCGTCCTCGGGCGGCGTGTCCTCCGCCTCCAGCCGCTTGAGCTCCGTCGCCGTCACCTTCGACGGCAGGTCGATGGCCTGTGCGTACCCATAGCGGAACGTGAGCGCGCGCCCGAGCTGCGCCAGCAGGGTGGGATCCGGCTCCGGCAGCGTGGGTTCGGCTTCCGCTTCCGTGCGCTCTGCCGCGGCGTCCGCCTTCAGATAGACGTAGTTCCGGCGCAGGAAGCGCTCATCCCGGTCGAGCAGCGCGCTCTGCAGCAGCCAGTGCAGCGGGCTCTGCGCAGCGCGCAGCAGCTCCGGCGCGAGGGGCACGGTGGCCGTGGCGGTCAGGGTGCTGACGGTCTTGCCGATGTCGCGCACGGTGCCCGTGATGACGAGCCGCTCCTTCGCGCGCGTCATGGCCACGTACAGCAGGCGCATCTCCTCCGAGAGCGTCTCGGTCAGCAGCTGCGCCGCGATCGCCTGCCGCGCGATGGTCGGGTATTCCACGCCGTGCTCCAGATCCGTGCACTTCGGCCCCAGACCGAGCGCCGGGTGCACGAGCACGCTTGTGCGCGCATCGGATTTGTTGAACAGGCGCGCCGTGTCGCACAAGAACACGAACGGGAACTCCAGCCCCTTGGATTTGTGGATGCTCAGGATGCGCACGCTGCGGCTCTCGCCGCCGGGGGCGGCGGGCTCCACACCCTCGGTCTCCTGCCGCTGCATCCAGAGCAGGAAGCGGTGCAGCCCGCGCGCGCCCGTCTGTTCAAACTGCTGCGCAAGATCGAGCAGGAGCAGCACATTGCGCCGCCGCAGCTCGCCGTCCGGCATCGCGCTCGTGAGCGCCATGACGGCGCGGTCGTCCACGATGTGCCACAAAAATTCGCTCAGCGGCAGCTCGATCGACAGCGCGCGGTAGCGCGCAAGCACGTCGAGAAAATCCCGGCAGTCGTCGCGCGTTTCGGCGGCGAGCGTGACCGCGGTGTAAAAATCATGCTCGCGGTCGCACGTGCGCACGGCGGCCAGATCGTCCGCCGTCAGGCCGAACAGCGGCGAGCGCAGCGCCGCGATGAGCGGCACATCCTGGTGCGGATTGTCCACCACCGCCAGCAGCGAGCGCAGCACCGACACCTCCTCGGACGTGTAGAACCCGCCGCTCGTCTCCGCCGACACGGGGATGCCATGCGCCTCGAGCGCGGCGCGGTACACGGGGCCGATGCTGTTGGCATTGCGCAGCAGGATGACCGCGTCGCCATAGTGCGCGGGGCGCTTAGCGCCGTTTTCCCACACGGGCGTGCCGCCGTCGATGAGCGCGTGGATGCGCCGCGCAACGTAGTCCGCCTCCAGCGCGGCCTTTTCCGGCGTGGGCGCGTCGTCGTCCGCGTCCGGCAGCTCGAGCACGGCAAGCTCCGGCTTTTCGCCGTCGTCCGGGTAGCTTGCTCCGGCACGCAGGCGGGCCGCGTCGTCATAGTCCAGCTCGCCAAGGGCGCGGGACATGATGTTGGAAAAGACGTGGTTGGCCCCTTCCAGCACCGCGCGGCGGGAGCGGAAATTTTCCCGCAGGAGGATGCGCCGCGGCGCACCGGGCGCGGCCGTGCCGAAGTCGGCAAAGCGCGCGTATTTCTCGAGGAAGATCGTGGGGTCGGCGAGGCGGAAGCGGTAGATCGACTGCTTGACGTCGCCGACGAAAAAGAGATTATTGCCGCCGCGCGACACGGCGCGGAAAATGAGGTCCTGCACCTCCGACACGTCCTGATATTCATCGACCATGATCTCGGTGTAGCGCCCGGAGAGCTGCCGCGCCAGCTCCGTCGGCGCGCCGTCGTCATCCGTGAGCAGCTGCGCGGTCATGTGCTCGAGATCGGAGAAGTCCACGAGGCTGCGCCGCCGCTTCTCGGCGGCGTAGGCCGTGCCGAAGTCCAGCGTCAGCGCCAGCAGCGCCTGCATGGCCGGGGCTGTCGCGCGCAGGTCGGCGATCGCCTGCGCGGAGGGGATGTTGATCTGCTTTTGCAGCGTCTGGATGGCCTTTTTCGCCGCGTCGCGCTGCGCCTTGACGCGGTCGCGCACATCCGGGTCCGGCGGCTTGCGCGTGCTGCCAAGTCGCGGGAACGGCACGTCCTGCAGCGCCGTCACGGCAGCATCCCAGCTCCGGTTGCAGGCGTACGCGAGCGCGCGCAGACCGTCGGCCGTGGCCGAAAAGCTGTCGCCGTAGATGTCCATAAGCCACTCCATGTCCTCGTCCGCCATGATGTCGAGCTGCGCCTCAAGCACGCCGCACCAGTGCTCCGCACTCTCGCGCATGCGTGCCAGCAGCGACCGGCCCCACGGCGTGGCGCCGGCGTCGGTCACGCCGTCGAGCGCGAGCAGCTCCACCTGCCGCTGCGCCCATTGCGCGGGCCGCGCGTGGCACTGCATCTTGTCATACAGCGAGAGCACGAGTTCGCCCAGGCGCGCGTCGTCGCGCCCGCCGCCAACCGTGTCGGCCAGCAGGCGAAAGCCTTTGTCGGTATCGATCCGCGTGTAGGCGCGCTCGAGCGTGTGCTCGAGCGCTGCCGCGCGCAGGGCGGCGCAGCGCTCGGCATCGGCGACCTGAAAGTCTGGCGCGAGGGCGAGCGCGGCGCAGTTGGCGCGCAGGAAGTCTGCGCAGAAGCTGTGGATCGTGCCGATCTCGGCGCGGGCGCACAGCGCGACCTGCCGCCGCAGGCGGCGGTTTTCGGGGTCTGAAGCAATGCGCGCATAGATCCCGTCGAGGATGCGGCTGCGCAGCTCGGCCGCGGCCGCGCGCGTGTAGGTGATGACGAGGAAGCGGTCGATGTCAACAGGATTTTCCGCGTCCGTGAGGTAGGCCATGAGCCGCTCGGTGAGCACGCGGGTCTTGCCGCTGCCCGCCGCCGCGGACACGAGCACGGTGCTGCCGCGTGTGTCGATCGCGGCGCGCTGCTCGGGGGTGAAGTTCAGTTCAGGCATCCGCCGCGCCTCCTTTCAGGTTGCTCCAGACCTTGTCGGCCGGGAGCTTGGTGAGCACACGGTGGCAGTCGCCCCCCGCGCCGGGCGTGAAGTGGCAGACGGTCAGATAGTCGCAGTGCGTGCAGGCCGTGTCCTGCCCGGAGCGGAAGTAGGGGTCAGCCGTGATGCTGCCGCCGCGCAGCTCGTGCGCGAGGTCGAGCAGTGTGGTCTCAATGTGCCGCGCGAGCAGGCCGAGCTGCTCCGCGCTTGCGAGCGCGTCCGTTTTGCGCCGGGCCGAGATGGGCAGGTACTGCGGCGTGTCGCTGTGCTCCATCGCGTGCAGCACGGCGGCATCGTCGAGCAGCACGCCGGAGCGGCGCACCGCGCCGGCGCGCTCTTTGGCCGCCTCCTCGGGAGAGAGCCGGCGGTCGGCCGGGATGAGCACGTCGCGCGCCGGAACGTAGAGCACGCCCGCCGGCACGATCTCGTGCCCGTAGCGCGCGGGGCCGGAGCGCTCAAGCGCGAAGAGGTACAGCAGCATCTGCAGCCCCATGCCGTACCACACGTCCGAGAGCGAGAATGCCTTGCGCCCGGTTTTATAGTCGACCACGCGCAGATAGAGCTTATCGTCGTGCAGCCAGCCGTCCACACGGTCGGCCACGCCGCTCATGTTGAGCGTTACCTCGCCGTCCGAGAGCGTGATCGGCGCGATCTGCTCGGGGTCTGCGAAGTTGAGTTCAAAATCCAGCGGCACAAAGTCGCCCGCGCGCAGCTCGTGCGCCATGTCGGCCACGACCTGCCGCACCTGCTGGCACAGGCGGCGGAAGAGGTAGGTAAAGCGTGCGGATTTCTCCTGAAAGTCGTTGAGTTCGTCGTGGATGTAGCGCTGCGTCCAGCGGTCGGTGAAGCGGCCGAGCTGCTCATCCGTCACGGCGGCAAAGCCGCCGGCATCCGTCACGTCCTGCGCCGTGTGCTGCAGGACATAGTGGAAGAACGTGCCGATCTCCGGCGGATTGAACGCCGCCGGTCGGCGGGGCTTGGCCTTGAGTCCGTACTGCAGGAAGTATGCGTACCGGCAGGCGGAGAAGCGCTCGGCCTTTGACGCCGAGAGGTACAGGCGCTTGCCGTAGAGCGCGCGCACGCGCTCGGGCGAGAGACGACCGCGGGCGGTGTGCGCCGCGCGCGTGAGCGCGGCGAGCGCGGCGGGGTCGTGCTGCCGGAACCATGCGCGCGCCGCGACGGAGGCCGGGTCGGCCGCCCCGCGCAGCGTGCGCCCGGCCAGCTCCAGCGCCGGGGCCGGGGCCAGCAGGCGCTGCGCGTCCGGGTTTGCGGGCCGTGGCAGCGCACCGAAGAGCTGCCCGATGCGCGTGACGAGAAACGACGGGCGTGTGGGCGTGCCGTCGCCGTCAAAGAGCGGGTAAGACACCGCGAGCGTCTCGGCCGGGAGCGTCACGCACTGGTAGATGAGGTTGTATTCGCGCCAGAGCGCGTCGTCCGTGCCGCCGCCGATGTCGAGCTCCAGCTCCAGCAGCTCGCGCCGTTCCTCGGGCGAAAACACGCCGTCCGGCTTGCCGGCGCGCGGCAGCCGGTCGTCCGACGCGCCGAGCACGATCAGGTGCCGGATGCCGCGGCGGCGCATGCGGTCGAGGTCGCCGGCGGTCACGCGGTCGAGCGCGACGGGGATCGTGCCGATGTCGTAGCAGGCGAGCATGCGCAAAAACAGCGTCGCGAACGTGTCGGCGTCCATCTCCGTGCCGCCGAGGATGGCGGCAAACTGCTCGAGCGCGCCGACCGTCAGCTCCCAGAGCTGGGCATACTCGGCCGCGAGCGCGGCGCGCCCCTCGGCGCGCAGGCCCTCGGCCAGCGCATCGAGCCGCTGCGCGAGGTGCAGCCGCTCGAGGAAATCCGCCAGCGCCATGGCCTGTGCCTCCGCCGTGCCGGCGGCGCTGCTCTCCGCACCCAACAGGCGCAGGGGCCCGGCCGCGCGCTGGCGCAGGTCGTTGATTTCCTTCAGGCGGGCGGCGGATTCGTCCGTGTCCGGTGCGCCGTAGCCGTCCGGGTGCTGCTGCCAGGGGGTGGGGCGCGTCCACGCGCTGCCGCGGATGGACCAGAGCAGGACGTAGTTTTCGAGCGTGTCCGTCTCCTCCGGCGTGAGCCCGGCGAGGCCCGTGCGCAGGTAAGCCGAGACGTCCTCGGCGTCCCAGCCACCGGTCACGATGTCGTAGGCCGCGCGGATGAGCGCCACGAGCGGCTTTTGCAGCAGGTCGGTGCGGCGGGCAAAATAGAGCGGCACGCCGTAGTAGGCGCACATGCGCTCGAGCGCGGGCGCATAGTCGGAAAAGCCGCGCACGGCGATGGCGATGTCGCGCCAGCGGCAGCCGCCCTGCACGAGCTGCAGCGCGCGGGCAGCCGCCCACGCGCACTCGGCTGCGAGATCGTCCGCCGTGTGGACGGTGATCGTCTGCGCGGGATCGTCAAAGTGCGCGGAGGTGTAGGAAAACAGCTGCTGCTCGAGCACGCGCAGCGGCGTGTCGGCCGCGCGGGCGGGGCAGGCTTCGACCGTGGCCTGCACGCCACAGTCGTCCGCCATGTCGAGCAGGATGCGCGCCGTGCGCCGGGCGGCGCCGAAGATCTCGCTGCCGCCGGAGAGCGCATCGAGCGTGAGACAGACCGTCACGTCCGCGCCCATTTCCAGCAGCGCGCGCACGACGGCCAGCTCCTGCCGTGTGTAGTCCGTGAAGCCGTCGAGATAGAAGTGCCCCGTGCGCCCGAGCGCGCTCGCGGGGATGCGCTCGGCCAGGCGGGTCAGCCGGTCGGTGGGGTCTGCGTGGCCCTGCGCGGTCACGGCGTCATACGCCGCGAGCACGAGCGCGAGGTCGCGCAGCTTGTCGCCCAGATAGCCGGGGCAGCGCGCGGCCGTTTTTTCCAGTGCGTCGGGCGTGATGCACGCGGTCTTGAGCTCATCCACCGCGCCGAGAAGTGTCTGCTGCATCTGCGGCCGGCGGGCGGCCGCGCCAAACAGCCGCAGCCGCGGCGTCACCTGTCCCAGCGCCAGCGCCATGCACAGCAGCCGCCCGCCCTGATCGAGCAGCGGCGCCTCGCCCGCGCCGGTCTCGGCCGCGACGCGGCGCGCCAGCCCTGTGAAGCTCAGCACCTCGGCGTACAGACTCAGGCTGTCACCGCAGGCAGCGCACAGGGCACGCTCGGCCTCGTGGCTGTATTGCTCCGGCACGAGCAGCACCTGCCCCGGCGTGCGCGCCGCAACGGCCGTGCGGATGCGCCCCATGAGCAGGTCGGTCTTGCCGCTGGCGGCAGGGCCATAGAGCAGGTGCAGCATAACATTGCCTCCTTGTGTGTTTTCTAAAGTGTAACATATCTTGTGTCCCAATAAAGGGACAGTGCCCGGCAGTGCCGCCTCACCACACCTGCCAGCGCAGGGCGAAGGCGATGAGATACCCGAGCGAGGCGAGCGCACTCAGAGCGGTGAGAATGCGGTCGGCGGTGCGCTTTCGCGTGCACTGTGCCAGCGCCAGCGGCACAGGCAGCAACACGAGCAGGTAGCGCGGCGCGCTCAGCAGCCACGTCGCGCCGACGGCGACGATGTAGTACGCGAGAAACCACGCCGTCTGGCTCGCGCGCAGCTTCGGCGCGGCCGCAGCCAGCAGGCCGAGCGCGGAAAAGCACGCGATCAGGTTCGGCAGCCAGAGGCCGAGCGCGTCGCGCCAGCCGCCGGTGGTCAGACTGCGCAGAAAATAGTCCGTCTGATATGCGGCGGTGCTGAAAAACAGTCCCGTGCGCTGGTTCCAGTGCTCGCGCTGGTAGATGAGAAACTGAAACGGGTTTCCCGCCACGCGCCAGTTGATATAGCAATACGCCGCGGAGCCCAGCGTCACGAGCAGCGCGCCGACGACCTGCCGGGCGTCCACCCGGCGGCGCTGCACGGCGTCGTGCACGAGCTCCCACAGCAGTGGCACGAACAGCAGCAGCCCCAGCGAGCGCGTGAATGCAGCTCCTGCCCCGCACAGCCCGCCGAGGATGGGCCGGCGTGTGCGGGCGAGATAGAGCGCCGCAGCCGTCAGCAGCAGAAACAGGCTCTCGCTCATGGGCGCGGCAAAGAAAAAGCACCCCGGCGCGAGCGTGAGAAAGCGCAGCGCGCGCACGGCGCCGCGGTGCGGCAGGTCGAGCCGCAGCAGCCGGTAGACCACGCACCCCGCACCCGCGAAGCACAGCGCCGACGTGAGCAGCCCCGCGCAGATGTCGGACGGGACGAGCAGCATCACTGCGCGCACTACGAGCGGGTAGCCCGGCAGGAACACGAGCTGCACGACGCGGTCGTGGTCGCCGGCGGCAAGGTAGCCATCGCGCGCGATGTCGAGATAGTGCCGGCTGTCGGTGCCGCGCCAGAATTCGAGCGCCTGCGTGAGCGTTTCCGGCTGCCCGGCGAGGGTGCGGATGCCCCACGTGAGCAGGAGCAGGGCGAGATCGAGCGCGAGCAGCATAGCGAAAATGCGTGCACCCATGTGCGCGGGCTCGGCCGCCGGGACGGCGGGCGCATCGTCCCCCCGCTGCCAGAAGCGCACCCACGCGGGCACGAACCGCAGCCCCACGGCGGCAAACAGCGCCGCACTGCACCCAGCGGCGATGCCGCCCGGGACGGACAGGCCCGGCGTGCGCGCGCACCAGAGCACGAACAGCGCCGCAAGCACGGCAAGGCCCAGCGCATCGAGCGCGATGACGGCGCGGGTTTTCGGCTGCACGGCGGCACCTCCTGACAAAACGGGAATAATAAATTGTAGCACGCACGGCGGGAAAAGACAATGACGCGCTCTTGCAGAACAAATTGTTCATGTTATCCTGTCACCGGTGATGCAACATGGAACGATATCCACGGCTGCGCGATCTGCGCGAGGACGCCGATCTGACGCAGGCGCAGGTCGGGCAAGCGCTGCACCTGACGCAGCGGGCCTATGCCTACTATGAGAGCGGGCAGCGGATGCTGCCGCCGCAGGTGCTGTGCGCACCGGCGCGGTATTACGGCGTGAGCGTGGACTATCTGCTCGGCGAGACGGATGTGCGCGCGCGCTATCCGGCGGAGAAAAAGCCGTAAGAGACAGGAGCGCGCCGCCGGAAACCGCAGGCTTTTCCAAACCATGCCAGCCGGCGCATCCGGCGCCGCCGCGCAAAAAACCGCCGCTCCGGTCGGAGCGGCGGTTTTTCATCCGATTCTCAGTTGGCCCGCGGCTGCAGCGCGCGGCGCGTGATGCGCAGCAGCGTCGGCAGCAGCAGCGCGAGCACGATGCCTTTTCCCGCGCAGATGGCCAGCCGCAGCGGCAGCGTGCCGAACACGAACACCGGCGAATAGTACCCGTAGATAAGGCTGTCGACATACAGCGATCCGGTGTTGAGCACCGTGATGCCCAGCTCGCCGAACACGGCCAGCAGCGCGAGCTGCCGCGGCGTGCAGGCGTACCCGTGCCGCGCCGACACCGCGCCCACGCACAGCCCCAGCAGCGCATACGGTGCGATCCAGAGCGCAGTCGTGGCGCTCACGCCGAAGCGCAGCAGCTGGTACAGCAGCGTGCCCACCCCGCCGATGGCCAGCCCGTCGACCGGGCCGAGCAGCAGTGCGCCGAGAAACACCGGCAGCGCCTCGACGGTGATCTTCAGGTTGCCGGTGCTGATCGACACCAGCCCCAGCACCGTGACCATGGCGGCAAACATTGCGTCCGCCGCGAGGCGGCGGGCGGTCCATTGCGTATGCATTTTGCAAGACTCCTTTCGTGACAGTTGCCACGGCGGGGGTCTCCCTTGGTGGCAGCGGAAGCGGCAACAGCACCGCGGGGCGCGCGGCCCCTTCGTCGCCGGACAACTTCCCATCCCGACGCACTTGACGCGCTGTTCCTACTCTGTCCAATGCATTGCATAGATTCCGTGTGCATCTTAGCACACGCGGCACGGCTTTGCAACCGGAAAAAGGACGCCCGTCGGGCGTCCTTTTTCTGCGCTTACTTTTTCGCGCGCTTCAGGCGGCGCGTGAGCTCTTCGACCAGCCCGTCCACCAGCTCCTGATGGTCGGCCAGGTTCAGCTCGGCCTCGCGCACGATCGTGTAGCCGAACACGTCGTCGTCCATGATCTTGGCATACGACAGCAGCTCCGCCTGCATGCAGCGGATGGCCGCCATGCTCAGATGCACGGCCGCGAGCGCGCTGCACGCGGTCAGGTCGTCGCCCTTGTCCACGACCTCCTTCATGAGCTCGATGCAGCGGCACATGATGTACACGATCTCGTTGGGAATGTCGCTCGCGACGCGCAGCGCGCTGTCGAGATCGGTGCGCGTGATATTCTCCTCGGCCCTGCGCCGATCAAGCGGCTCGCGCGCGCGCAGCTCCTCGTCGATCTGAAAGACCATGTAGTCCGTCATCTGGCGCAGCTCCTCGGCAACGGGCTTGAGCGTCTCGTCGTCCGAGCGCAGCGCGCGCACGGCCAGCGACCCCATCGCCGCCGCCAGCGCCGACACGACTGCACCGACACTGCCCGCCTGCGGCAGACCATCCGGGTCCGCCACCGCAGCCACATAGTCCTTGACCGGCATGGCGCCGAAGGTCTGCTTCGGCTTGTGCTCTCCGACGGCGACCACGTGGTCGCCATCCGCCGTGTGGATCAGGATCTTTTTCTTCTCTTCCGCCATAAATGCCTCCATTCCCCGCGCGCATAGCCGCGCGCGGATATACACACATTATTATAATGGGAATATAGCACGCAGACCGGCACATTGTCAAGATTCCAACAGCCGTTCGTTTGTGAAAAAGGCCATATTCTGCACAAAAAACGCCCGGTTTTTTCGTCAAATTTTGTCACGTGCAAGTGCAATTCCGGCATTTATCTTTGCATCGCTTTCTGATATAGTGAGAGATAAGCGCAAAATATCACAGAGGGAGCGTGAAGCGTTTTGGGGATCAATAATGTGATCTCATTGCTTGGCGGCGTGGCCCTGTTCCTGTTCGGCATGACGCTCATGGGCGACGGGCTGAAAAAAGTGGCCGGCAACAAGCTTGAGATCATCCTGTATAAACTCACGAGCACCCCGCTCAAGGGCGTCCTGCTCGGCACGGGCGTCACCGCCGTGATCCAGTCGTCCTCGGCCACGTCCGTCATGGTCGTCGGCTTCGTCAACTCCGGCATGATGCAGGTGCGTCAGGCCATCGGCATCGTCCTCGGCTCCATCCTCGGCACGAGCATCACGGGCTGGATCCTCTGCCTGTCGGACATCAGCGGCTCCGGCTGGGTGTCGCTGCTGAGCACTGCGACGCTCACGGGCGTCGTCGCCGTGGCCGGCATCGTGCTGCGCATGTTCTGCAAGGACCTGACCAAACACCACATCGGCGACATTCTGCTCGGCTTCGCCGTGCTCATGTACGGCATGTCCTCCATGAGCGGCGCCGTGGCCCCGCTCAAGGACAGTGCCGCGTTCATCGAGCTGCTCACCCGCTTTTCCAACCCGCTGCTCGGCGTGCTCGTCGGTACGGTGTTCACCTGCATCCTGCAGAGCGCGTCGGCCGCCGTCGGCATTCTGCAGGCGCTGGCCATCACGGGCACGATCACGTTCTCCGTGGCCTTCCCCATCACGCTCGGCATCGCCATCGGCGCGGCCGTGCCGGTGCTGCTGTCCTCGCTCGGCGCGAGCGTCAAGGGCAAGCGCACCGCCTATGTCTACCTGCTCATCGACGTCATCGGCGCGCTCGTCTGGGGCGTCGTGTTCTACGCGGTCAATGCGGCCGTGCGCTTCCCGTTCCTGGACATGACCATGACCACCGTGAGCATTGCCCTGCTCAACACGATCTTCCGCTTTGCGACCGTGCTGCTGCTCACGCCGATGATCCCCCTGCTCGAAAAGCTCGTCACGATCCTGTTCCCGGACAAGGCGTCCACCGGCGCGCTCGCCGACATCGACCGGCTCGAGGAGCGCTTTCTCGCGCACCCGGCGCTGGCCATCGAGCAGAGCCGCCTGGCCATCGACTCCATGGCCCGTCAGGCGCAGGACAATATCCTGTCCGCCTTCTCCCTGCTGGATAAATTCAGCGACGAGCAGTTCGCCGCCCTGCAGGAGGACGAGGAGGCCATCGACCACTACGAGGACAAGCTCGGCACCTACCTCATCAAGATCACGAGCAAGGAGCTTACGCCGCGCCAGACCGCCGATGTGTCGAAGTACCTGCACACGATCAGCGATCTCGAGCGCATCAGCGACCACTCGCTCAACATCGGCGAAACGGCGCAGGAGCTCTACACGAAGAAGATCGTCTTTTCGCCAACCGGCGCGCGCGAGCTCCGTGTCATGCTCTCCGCCGTGACGCGTATCCTCGAGATCACGATCAACGCCTTCCTCGACAATGACGTCGCCGCGGCCTACCGCGTCGAGCCGCTCGAGGAGCTCATCGACAACCTCTGCGACGAGATGAAGCTGCACCACATCGACCGCCTGCAGTCCGGCGAGTGCACGCTCAACCACGGCTTCGCATTCAACGACCTGCTTACCAACTGCGAGCGCGTGTCCGACCACTGCTCGAACATCGCCGTCGCCATGATCGAGCTCGAGTCCGACTCGTTCGACACGCACGAATATATCAACAGCGTCATGGCCATGCACTCGCACCGCTTTGATGAATATTACGCCGAATACAGCAGGGAATTCCAGATTTAATGCATATATGCATATATCCGCCGCCTATCCATTTGCAAAAATGGCCGGGCGGCGGTTTTTTACCCCCGTCGTCCGGCAAATGTTCCAATTTTGCGCGGACATATATGTACATGCTGCACAAGGCATTTTTCTCCCGCCCGGCCTGTTTTTTCAATTTTCACAAATCGCACCGGAATTTTCACGAGCGTATTGCATATTTATTCGTGAAGTAGTATATTAGCCTCATATAAATGGATTTTTATCCGCTTGTGAGGGACAAGATATGCATAACGAAAAAACGACCATTTTCATCGACGGCAGTTCCGGTACAGCCGGCCTGCGCATTTATGACCGGCTGGCCCAGCGCGCGGACATCGACCTGCTGACCCTGCCGCCCAAGCTGCACCACGATATCGAAGCGCAGCGCGAGCTGCTCAACCGCGCGGACATTGCGTTTTTGTGCCTGCCGGACGCGGCGGCCATCACGGCGGCGGACCTCGTCGAGAACCCAGACACGGTCGTGCTCGACACCTCGACCGCGCACCGCACGGCCCCCGGCTGGACGTATGGCTTCCCGGAGCTGTCGCCCGAGCGCGAGGCCGCGATCCGTACGGCCAAGCGCATCGCGGTGCCCGGCTGCCACGCCAGCGGCTTCATCGTGCTGGTCTACCCGCTCGTCGAGGCGGGCATCCTGCCGCCGGACGCGCTGCTGACGTGCTACTCGCTCACGGGCTACAGCGGCGGCGGTAAGAAGATGATCGCCGAGTATGAGGCAGACGAGCTTGACCCCCTGTACGTTGCGCCCCGGCAGTACGGTCTGGCGCAGCAGCACAAGCATCTGCGCGAGATGTGTGCGATCCCGGGCCTGACGCACGCGCCGGTGTTCGCGCCGATCGTGGCGAATTTCTACAGCGGCATGGAGACGAGCGTCGCGCTCTTCGTCTCGCAGCTCTGCCCCGGCAAGACGGCGGAGGACATCCGGGCCGCCTACGCCGCAAAGTATACCGGCCCCGTCGTGCGCTATCAGGACCCCGCGTGTGCGGACGGCTTCCTGTCCGCCGCCGCCATGTCCGGCAAGGACAGCATGGTCGTGTCCGTCTCCGGCAATGAAGAGCGCATCCTGCTCACGTCCGTGTTCGACAACCTCGGCAAGGGCGCGTCCGGCGCCGCGCTCGAGTGCCTGAACCTCGTCATGGGCAAGGAAAAGGGCTTCGGCCTCGATCTGTAAGGAGGAACGAATGATGAAGCAAGTCACCGGCGGCGTGTGCGCCGCACAGGGTTTTTCCGCCGCGGGCATCCACTGCGGCATCCGCAGAAATCAGTCCAAGCGCGACCTCGCGCTCATCTACAGCGCCGTCCCGGCCAGCGCCGCGGCGGTCTATACCTCCAACCTCGTCAAGGGCGCGCCCCTGACCGTGACGAAGGCGCACCTTTCTGACGGCAGGGCGCAGGCCGTGATCTGCAACAGCGGCAACGCCAACACCTGCAATGCTGACGGCGTCGCCGTCGCCGAGGAGATGAGCGCGCTCACAGCATCCGCGCTGCACATCGCGCCGCAGGACGTCATCGTCGCGTCCACGGGCGTGATCGGCCAGCCGCTCGACCTCGCGCCCATCCGCGCCGGCCTGCCGCAGCTCGCCGCCGCGCTCGGCGACCACTCCGATCAGGCGGCCGAGGGCATCATGACCACCGACACGCACCGCAAGGAGATCGCCGTGCAGTTCACCGCCGGCGGCAAGACCTGCACCATCGGCGGCATCGCCAAGGGTTCCGGCATGATCCATCCGAACCTCGCGACCATGCTTGTCTTTCTCACGACGGACTGCGCCATCAGCCCCGCCATGCTGCAGGCTGCCCTCTCCGGCGACGTGCAGGACACGTTCAACATGGTCAGCGTTGACGGCGACACATCCACGAACGACATGGTCGCCGTACTGGCAAACGGTCTCGCCGGAAATGCCGAGATCACCGCGCCCGGCGCGGACTTCACCGCCTTTTGCAGCGCGCTCAACAGCGTGACCGTCTGGCTCTGCCGCCAGATCGCGGGCGACGGCGAGGGCGCGACGCGCCTGCTCGAGTGCTGCGTCACCGGTGCGGCCGACCACGCGACGGCGAAAACCGTGGCCAAGAGCATCATCTGCTCGTCACTCGTCAAGGCCGCCATGTTCGGCGCGGACGCCAACTGGGGCCGCGTGCTGTGCGCCATCGGCTACAGCGGTGCCGATGTGGACGTGCACAAGGTGGACGTCGCCTTCCGCTCCGCGGCCGGCACGGTGCGCGTGTGCGTCGACGGCGCGGGCATCCCGTTTTCCGAGGAGGAAGCCAAACAGGTCCTGCTCGAAAAGGAGATCGAGATCCTCGTCGACCTCAAGTCCGGCGACGAGGGCGCGACGGCCTGGGGCTGCGACCTGACGTATGACTACGTGAAGATCAACGGCGACTACCGCACCTGAACCGGGAGGAACACCATCATGGACATCACGAATCCGCAGCGCGCGAAGGTACTTGTCCACGCGCTGCCCTACATACAGGAATACAGCGGCAAGATCGTCGTCATTAAATACGGCGGCAACGCCATGATCAGCGACAAGCTCAAAGACTCCGTCATGCGCGACATCGTGCTGCTGTCGCTCATCGGGGTGAAGGTCGTGCTCGTGCACGGCGGCGGGCCGGAAATTACAGAAACGCTCGACAAGCTCGGCAAGCAGACGCAGTTCGTTGACGGTCTGCGCGTCACCGACTCCGAGACGGCGGACGTTGTGCAGATGGTCCTCGCCGGGAAGATCAACAAGACGCTCGTCAACCTCATCGGCCACAAGGGCGGCCGGGCGATCGGCCTGTCGGGAATCGACGGGCAGATGATCCAGGCGCGCGTGCGCGATGCGCGCCTCGGCTACGTGGGCGAGATCACAAAGGTCGACGTCCGCCCCATCCTCGACGTGATCGACAAAGGCTACATCCCCGTCGTGTCCACCGTCGGGTGCGACACGCAGGGTCATGTCTACAACATCAACGCCGACACGGCGGCCGCGCGCATCGCGGGCGAGCTGGGGGCCGAGAGCCTCATCGCCATGACCGACATCGGCGGCATCCTGCGCGACAAGGACGATCCCTCTACGCTCATCCCCGTCATCCACACGGCGGACGCGCTGCAGCTTATCGAGTCCGGCGTCATCAACGGCGGAATGCTGCCGAAGGTGACCTGCTGCATCGACGCCATCCGCTGGGGCGTGCACCGCGTCTTTATCATCGACGGCCGCGTGCCGCACGCCATCCTGATCGAAATGCTGACAAACGAAGGCATCGGCACCATGTTCGTTGCCGGACAAGGAGGAAAAACAGATGAACATTCCGCAACTTGATAACACCTATATTGCCAACACCTACGCCCGCTTCCCCGTGACGATCGCGCGCGGCAAGGGCTCGCTCGTCTGGGACGCGGACGGCAAGGTCTATATCGACATGGCGACGGGCATCGCCGTCAACAGCTTCGGCATCGCCGACCCCGCGTGGATCCGCGCCGTGACCGAACAGCTGTGCACCGTGCAGCACGCCTCCAACCTCTACTACACCGCGCCCGACGCGCAGCTGGCGCAGCTGCTGTGCGAAAAGACCGGCATGAAGAAAGTCTTCTTCTCCAACTCCGGCGCCGAGGCCAACGAGTGCGCCATCAAGGCCGCGCGCAAGTACGCCGCCGACCATAAGGGCCCGGAGTACAGCACCATCATCACGCTCAAAAACAGCTTCCACGGCCGCACGATCACGACGCTCGCCGCAACCGGGCAGGACGTGTTCCACCACGACTTTCTGCCGCTGACGGAGGGCTTTGCCTACGCCGAGGCAAACAACCTCGACGATCTCAAGGCACAGGTCGCCGCGCACAAGTGCGCCGCCATCATGATGGAGGTCGTGCAGGGCGAGGGCGGCGTCATCCCGCTGACGCAGGAATTTGTCAAGGGTGCTGCCCGGCTCGCCGCCGAGCAGGACCTGCTGCTCATCTGCGACGAGGTGCAGATCGGAAACGGCCGCAGCGGCAAGCTCTATGGCTACATGCACTACGGCATCACGCCGGACATCGTCTCCACGGCCAAGGGGCTCGGCGGCGGCCTGCCGCTGGGCGCGACGCTGCTCGGCGAAAAGGTGCAGGACGTGCTCACGCCCGGCAGCCACGGCTCCACCTTCGGCGGCAACCCGGTCTGCTGCGCCGGCGCGCTGAGCATTCTGCACCGGCTCGACGGCCCGCTGCTGCAGTCCGTGCAGGAAAAGTCCGACTTCATCGTCAGCTCCCTCACCGGCGCAAAGGGCGTCAAGAGCGTCACGGGCCTGGGTCTGATGCTCGGCGTGGAGACCGAGCGCCCGGTCAAGGACGTCATCGCGGACTGCATGGAGCGCGGCGTGCTCGTCATCTCGGCAAAGAACAAGGTGCGCCTGCTGCCGGCGCTCAACATCCCCATGGCGCAGCTCGAGCAGGCAGTCAGCGTGCTCAAAGACGTCTGCGCCGGAGAATAAGGAGGACCACCGACATGCATCTCAAAGGCAACGATTTTCTCAAGCTGCTCGACTATACGCCCGAGCAGATCGACTACCTGCTCCGACTCGCCGCGAAGCTGAAAGCCGAAAAGAAAGCCGGCATCCCGCACCGTCTGTGCGAGGGTAAGAACGTCGCGCTCATCTTTGAAAAGACGAGCACGCGCACGCGCAGCAGCTTCGAGGTCGCAGCGCATGATCTGGGCATGGGCAGCACGTATCTCGACTCCACCGGCTCGCAGATCGGCAAGAAGGAGAGCATCGCCGACACGGCGCGTGTGCTCTCGGGCATGTTCGACGGCATTGAGTACCGCGGCTTCGGCCAGTGCATCGTCGAGGAGCTGGCGCAGTACGCCTCCGTCCCGGTCTGGAACGGGCTGACGGACGAGTTTCACCCGACGCAGATCCTCGCGGACTTCCTGACCATCCGGGAGCACTTCGGCTCACTGGAGAACATCCACCTCGTCTACATGGGCGACGCGCGCTTCAACATGGGCAACTCCCTCATGGTCGGCTGCGCGAAGATGGGTATGCACTTCACGGCCTGCGCGCCCGAGGGATTCTTCCCCGATGCGCAGCTCGTCGCCGAATGCGAGGCCATTGCAGCGCAGACGGGCGCGAAGCTCGACTTCATCTCCGACCCCGCCGCGGCCGTGCAGGGCGCGAACGTGATCTATACCGACATCTGGGTCTCCATGGGCGAGCCCGAGGCCGTCTGGGCCGAGCGCATTGCCGCGCTCGCGCCGTATCAGGTCAACGCGGCGCTCATGGCCAAGGCAGACCCCAACGCCATCTTCATGCACTGCCTGCCGGCCTACCACGACAAAAAGACCGTCATCGGCAACGAGATGTGCACGCGCTTCGGCCGCGAAGCCATGGAGGTCACGGACGACGTGTTTGAAAGCGCGCAGTCAGTCGTGTTCCAGGAGGCAGAAAACCGTATGCACACCATCAAGGCCGTCATGGCGGCGACGCTTGCGGAGATCGAGCTATGAAGCGCTATCTTGTACTCGAAAACGGCGAGGCCTTTGTGGGCCTCGCTTTCGGTGCACCGTGCGACACGGTCGGCGAGCTGGTGTTCACCACCGGCATGAACGGCTACATTGAGACGCTCACGGACCCGAGCTACTGCGGCCAGATCGTGCTGCAGACGTTCCCGCTCATCGGCAACTACGGCATCATCCCGGCCGATTTTGAGGGCAAGTGCTGCGTGCGCGGCTACGTCGTGCGCGAGCAGTGCCAAACGCCCTCAAACTTCCGCTGCGAGGAAACGCTCGACGCATTTTTGAAGGCCAACAACATCCCCGGCATCGCCGGCATCGACACGCGCGCCGTCACGCGCATCCTGCGCGAGGCCGGCACCATGAACGCCGCCATCTGCGACACGGTGCCGGACGATCTCGCGCCCCTGCGCGCCTACCGCATCACGGACCCCGTGCCGCAGGTGACGACGCCGGAGCCCTACACCCTCCAACCGGAGGGCGCCACACTGCACCGCGTGGCGCTCATCGACTACGGCGCCAAGCGCAACATCGCGCGCGAGCTCTGTAAGCGCGGCTGCGCCGTGACGGTGCTGCCCTGCTCAGCCAAGGCGGAGGACATCCTCGCCGCCGGGTATGACGGCGTCATGCTCTCCAACGGCCCCGGCGACCCGACGGACAACACCGCCCAGATCGCCGAGATCGCAAAGCTCTTCGGCCGCATCCCGATGTTCGGCATCTGCCTCGGCCACCAGCTCATGGCGCTGGCGCAGGGCGGCAGCACCGTCAAGCTCAAGTACGGCCACCGCGGCGTGAACCAGCCGGCGCGCGACGTGTGCGGCACGCGCACGTTCCTCACCAGCCAGAACCACGGCTACGCCGTCGTGCCCGAGAGCGTGAAAACCGGCGTCATCCGCTACGTCAACGCCAACGACGGCACGTGCGAGGGCGTGGACTACCCTGACCTGCAGGCCTTTTCCGTGCAGTTTCACCCCGAGGCGTGCTCGGGCCCGCACGACACGGCCTTTCTCTTTGACCGATTCTGTGACCTGATGGGAGGTGCGCACCATGCCGATTGATTCCAGCATCCGCAAAGTCATGGTCATCGGCTCCGGCCCGATCGTGATCGGTCAGGCGGCGGAGTTTGACTATGCCGGCGCGCAGGCGTGCCGTGTGCTGCACGACGCGGGCGTCAACGTCGTGCTCGTCAACTCCAACCCCGCGACGATCATGACCGACAAGGCGCTCGCGGACGAGATTTATCTCGAGCCGCTGACGCTGACCTCCGTCAAGCGCATCATCGAAAAGGAGCAGCCCGACAGTCTCCTCGCCGGTCTCGGCGGCCAGACGGGCCTGACGCTCGCGATGGAGCTTGACAAGGAGGGCTTTTTGCAGCAGCACAATGTCCGCCTCATCGGTACGAACGCGGAAGCCATCGACAAGGCAGAGGACCGTGAGCTCTTTAAGGAGACCATGGCCGCCATCGGCGAGCCGACTATCCCCTCCGGCATCGCGAACACCGTGGCCGAAGCGCTCGCCGTGGCCGACACAATCGGCTACCCCGTCATCATCCGCCCGGCGTTCACACTCGGCGGTGCGGGCGGCGGCGTGGCCTACAGCCCGGAGGAGCTCACGAGCGCCGCACAGACGGGCCTCGACGCATCCCCGATCACGCAGATCCTCGTCGAGCGCTACATTTACGGATGGAAAGAGATCGAGTTTGAGACCATGCGCGACGGCGTGGGCAACGTCATCGCCGTGTGCAGCATGGAAAACTTCGACCCTGTCGGCGTGCACACCGGTGACAGCATCGTCGTCGCCCCGGCGCTGACGCTCTCGGACAAGGAGTTTCAGATGCTGCGCAGCGCGGCGCTGAACATCATCTCCGCGCTCGACATCGTCGGCGGCTGCAACTGCCAGTTCGCGCTCAACCCCGACAGCTTTGAGTACGCCGTCATCGAGGTCAACCCCCGCGTGTCGCGCTCGTCGGCGCTCGCATCGAAGGCGACCGGCTACCCGATCGCAAAGATCACGACGAAGATCGCCCTCGGCTACACGCTCGATGAGATCCAAAACGACATCACCGGCAAGACCTGCGCCTGCTTCGAGCCCGCGCTGGACTACGTCGTCGTCAAGTTCCCCAAGTGGCCGTTTGACAAGTTTGTCGGCGCATCCCGCCGCCTCGGCACACAGATGAAGGCCACCGGCGAGGTCATGGCCATCGGCACGAACTTCGAGAGCGCGCTGCTCAAGGCCGTGCGCGGCGCCGAGATCCATCTCGACACGCTGCACGCCAAGCCCCTGTCCGACCGCCCGGTGCGCGACCGGCTCGCCGACTGCGACGATCACCGCCTGTTCACCGTCTTTGAGGCGCTGTGCAGCGGCGTGTCCATCGATGAGATCCACGACATCACCCGCATCGACCGCTGGTTTCTGGCCCGGCTGCAAAACCTCGTGGACTATGAGACGAGCATCCGGAGCGGCCTGACACCGGAGCTTTACCAGCGCGGCAAGTACCTCGGCTATCCGGACGCGGCGCTGCGCCGCCTGTCCGGCAGCGAGACGCTGCCCGCCTTCCGCGCAAGCTACAAGATGGTCGACACCTGCGCGGCCGAATTCGACGCGCAGACGCCGTATTTCTACGCCAGCGCGGACGCGCGCTGCGAGGCACGCACCTTCCCGCGCAGCGGCAAGCCCGTCGTCATGGTGCTCGGCTCCGGGCCGATCCGCATCGGCCAGGGCATCGAGTTTGACTATTCGTCCGTCCACTGCGTGTGGACGCTCAAGGCCATGGGCTATGACGTCGTCATCGTCAACAACAACCCCGAGACCGTCTCCACGGACTACGACACCGCCGACCGGCTGTATTTCGAGCCGCTCACGGCCGAGGACGTGCTGCAGATCATCGACGTGGAGCAGCCCGTCGGCGTCGTGGTCGCCTTCGGCGGCCAGACCGCCATCGCGCTCACGCAAACGCTCGACCGCCACGGCATCCGCATCCTCGGCACGTCGGCCGAGGGCATCGACATCGCCGAGGACCGCGAGCGGTTTGACGAGCTGCTCGAGCGCTTCCACATCTCGCGCCCGAAGGGCATGGGTGTGCAGACGCTGCCGGAGGCCCTGCACGCCGCGCAGACGCTCGGCTACCCCGTGCTGCTGCGCCCGTCGTATGTCATCGGCGGCCAGAACATGAAGATCGTGCACGACGACGCCGAGGTCACGACGTACATGCAGCGCATCCTCGCGCAGGGCATCGACAACCCCGTGCTCGTGGACAAGTACATGATGGGCACGGAGCTGGAGGTGGACGTCATCTCCGACGGTACGGACGTTCTCATCCCCGGCATCATGGAGCACATCGAGCGCGCCGGCGTGCACAGCGGCGACTCCATCGCCGTCTACCCGCCGTACAACCTCAACGACATGATGACGGAAAAGATCGTCGACAGCTCGCGCAAGCTCGCCCTCGCGCTCGGCACGAAGGGGCTTGTGAACATCCAGTACCTCATCTGGGAAAACGAGCTCTACGTCATCGAGGTCAACCCCCGCGCCTCGCGCACCGTGCCGTACATCAGCAAGGTCACGGGCGTGCCGATGGTGGACGTGGCGGCGCGCGTCATGCTCGGCGCACCGCTGAAAAGCCTCGGCTACGGCACCGGCCTGCACCCCATCCCGCCGTATTACGCGGTCAAGGTGCCGGTGTTCTCGTTTGAAAAGCTCGGCGACGTCAACGCCTATCTCGGCCCGGAGATGAAGTCCACGGGCGAGGTGCTCGGCCTCGGCAAGACGATGCAGGAGGCGCTGTTCAAGGGTCTGACCTCGGCCGGCATGGTCGTCGGCCAGCATCCGGACGGCCGCCACGGCGTGTTCGTGAGCGTGGACACGCACGACCTCGGCGAGATCGTGTCGCTGGCCAAGAAGCTCGACGACCTGCACTTCGCCCTCTACGCGACCGAGGAGACCGCCGCCGCCATCGCGCGCCTTGGCATCGACGTCGTGACCGTGGACGGCATCCGCGAGAGCGACCACGCCTTCGCCCTGCTCGAGAGCGGCTGCATCGACTACATCGTCTACACCGGCGCGCTCAAGGACGCGACCATGGACGATTACATTGCCCTGCACCGCCGCGCGCTGCAGCTCGGCATCCCGTGCTTCACCTCGCTCGACACGGCAAACGCCCTGGCGGACATCATTGCCAGCCGCTACAACGAGCGCAACACCGAGCTTGTGGACATCAACCACATGCGCACCGAGCGCCAGAGCCTGAAGTTTGCGAAAATGCAGGCCACCGGCGACGACTATATCTACGTCGAGAACTTTGACGGGCACATCACCTGCCCCGAGTCGCTGTGCATCCCGCTCTGCTCGCGCCACCGCGGCATCGGCGGCTACGGCATCGTGCTCATCGAGCACAGCAACGTGGCCGACGCGAAAATGCGCGTCTTCAACCGCGACGGCAGCGCCGGCGGCATGGGCGGCAACGCCATCCGCTGCGTGGCCAAGTACCTGTACGACAACGGCATCGTGCCGCGCGACGATCTCACCATCGAGGCCGGCGGCCTCGTGCACCGGCTGCACCTGTACACGCGCTTCGGCACGGTCGGCCTCGTGACGGTCGACATGGGCAAGCCCGCGTTCCGGCCGGAGGCCGTGCCCGTGACGCTCGCGGGCGAGCGCGTGATCGACCGGCCGGTGACCATCGCCGGCGGGGAGTACCGCATCACGTGCCTCTCGATGGGCAACCCCCACTGCGTCGTCTTTGCCGACCGCGTGGATGAAGTGGACGTCGCGCACCTCGGCCCGCAGTTTGAGCACGCGGACATCTTCCCCGCGCGCACGAACACGGAGTTCATCCGCGTCGTCAACCGCACGACGATCAAGATGCGCGTCTGGGAGCGCGGCAACGGCGAGACCCGCGCCTGCGGCACCGGCGCGTGCGCGGCCGTGGTGGCCGCCACGGAAAACGGCCTGTGCCCGAAGGGCGAGGCCATCACCGTCAAGGTCAGCGGCGGCGACCTGATCGTCACCTATGACGACGACGGCGTGCGCCTGACCGGCAACGCCGAGCTCGCCTTCACCGGCGTGACCACGTACTGAGATCCAAAAATAAGCAAACATCCCCGCCGCCCGGCGGGGATGTTCAGCATGTCAAAAAAGCCTCGCAGAGTTTGCCGCCCGCAGGCGGCAAAGCATTGCAATCATTTTCTCTCGCGACATGTGCGTGAGAGAAAATACTTCTCAGGCTGCAAGTGTGGAATTTGTGCGCCATCGGCACACAAATTCTGCGCGCAGCAGACTGCAAGCCCTCTGTCGGAAAACCCTCCGGGTTTTCCGACAGTCTCAAATCACCCGCATCCGGTTTGGATGCGGGTGATTTTTTCTGCCGCGCCGCTCAGCCGCGCATGACGGCGGCGAAGGCGTCGATGCGCGCGATGTCGAACTGCGGCTCGGCATACTGCGCGCGGTACTGCGGCGATGTCATCAGCGCGCCGAAGAGCTGCTTGTAGGCATAGCTCATCTTCTCGTACTGCATCTTGCCGCCGAGGATGTCCTTCGCGGCCGCGTGCGCGAGCAGCTCCGGCGAGAAGAAGTGCTCCAGATACCCCTCCGTGCCGGGTGTGGTGTAGCAGCACAGGTATAGGCCGAGGCGCTTGCCCATGAGCGTCTTCTCGTTCCGGCGCAGGAAGCGCTTGATGTGCTTGTCGAGCTTGAACATGTACACGCAGCTGCCGATGATGACTGTGTCGTATTCTGCGAGCGTGATGCCGCGCTCGCGGACATTGCACACCGTCACGTCGCCGCCGACGGCGCTCTTGAGCATATAGGCGATCTCCTCCGTCGCACCGTAGCGCGAGGCGAACAGAATCAGTGTTTTCATGCAGTGACCTCCTTTATCCGCCCTGCCGGGCGGCCCCTTCTTTATGTAAGAGTATAGGAAGCCGCCGCGCCGCTGTCAAGCGCTGCGCGCGATTTTTTTACCCGACCGGCACGGGCTCGGCCTGCTGCGGCGCCGGCTCTCTGCGCCGCGCCTTGGGGATGTTGATGGTCAGGATGAGCGCCTCGTCCGTCTCCTGCCGGCGCATGCCGGCGTCAATGCCGCCCTGCTTCATGAGGTCGAGGCTGTGCGAGATCGTGTTGAGAAACACGCGCACGTCCTTGAGGATAAAGGTCTTCTGCTGCTCGCTCTCGGGCGCGGTCTTGGCCTCGAGCAGGCGCTCGATGTAGGCATCCGTCGCGGCAACGTTCAGGTCGCGGCTGAGGATGTAGGCCAGCGCCTCGCGCTGCTCCTGCGGCGTCTCGAGGCGCAGCAGCGCGCGGCCGTGCCGCTCGGTGAGCCCGGCGTTGCGCATGGCGTTGAGCACATCCTCCGGCAGGCGCAGCAGGCGGAGCTTGTTCGCCACGGCCGACTGCGACTTGCCCAGCCGCCGCGCGCACTCCTCCTGGCTCAGGCCGAAGAGCCGGATGAGCTGCGCGATGCCGCGCGCCTCCTCGAGAAAATCCAGATCGTTGCGCTGGAGATTTTCCACCAGCGCGATAAAGCTCGCCTCCTCGAGATCCAGCTCCATGATGATGCACGGCACCTCGCTCAGGCCCGCCATGCGCGCGGCGCGCAGGCGGCGCTCGCCGGCCACGAGCTCATACCCGCCCTGCCGCGGCCGCACGGTCAACGGGCTGAGCACGCCGTACTCGGCAATGCTGCGCGAGAGCTCCTCGAGCTGCGCCGGGGAAAAATTCTGCCGCGGCTGGACCGCGCTCGGCGCGATCGCGTCCACCGCCAGATACACGATGCTGCCGCGGGCCGCGCGGCTGCGATGGTTGGAAAACTGCATAGCACACCCTCCATATCTTGTGTTTTACAACACAAAAATAATCCACATATTGCGCAAAACGCGGCGAAATCGGGCGCGCGCAGAAAAAAAGAGGGCGGACTGCTTGCAGTCCGCCAAAAACAGGGTCGTGGGATAAAGATATGAGCCGTGGCTTCCAAACTGCGGAAGTCAATTGGATAAGCTGTAATGGTATTGTAGCGCCGGGCGCGCAAAATGTAAAGAGCGAACGGTGTCGACCGGACACTAGTTTTGTCGGCGGCGGAATCTTTTTTCGCGCGCCGGGCATACTGACCGGGAGTACACAGCAAAGGAGATGGAAGCATATGCAGGTGATCGACCGCATCGCGCTGATCCTCGCGATCGTCGGCGGACTCAACTGGGGCAGCATCGGTCTGTTCCGGTTCGATCTTGTGGCATGGATCTGCGGTGGGCAGGCCTCCGTGGTCGCCCGCGTGATCTACACGCTCGTGGGTCTGGCCGCGATCTGGTGCATTTCCCTGCTCTTCCGCGGCCGCGACGAGATCGACGGCGGCACGGAGGACGCATAATGCCACCGGCAGCGAAAAACGGCATGGCCGACGCCATGCCGTTTTTTGCGCGCAGATGCTTCAGCCCAGCCGCTGCATTGCCAGCGCGCTGCCCGGGAAGCGGTCGAACGCGTCGATCGGCGGCAGATACGCTTCCAGCGCGCGCACCAGCTCGCCGCCGAGCAGGCCGCCGAGCGTGTTAAGCATCAGGTCGTCCACGTCGCACAGGCGGTACGAGCCGCGGAACACGAAAAACAGCCCCGTGAGCTGCCCCAGCTCAATGAACGCCGAAAAAGCGAGCGACGCGAGCGCGACCCTGCCAACATCCAGCCCGCAGACATAGCGCAGGTACATACCAAACGGCAGCAGCATCAGAATGTTGCACACGACCTGCAGCACCGTGCGGTCCAGCAGCGCCGGCAGATAGGTGCGCGCATCGGAGAACACGAGCGGCGTCTCGCGCAGGAAATCGGCCACAAACTGAAACGGAACGAGCTGGATCCGGTACGTGCTCAGCTTTGCCGCCTGCGCCGCATCCGGCAGCGGGAAAAACACGAGCGCCAGCACGCACAGCACGTAAAACAAAAACAGACCGCCGAACGCGGTGCGCACCCAGTTGAAGCAGCGCGCACGCACCTGCCGGCAGAAAAGCGGCACGGCCACCAGCGCCGCGATCAGCGAAAACGCATAGCCCGCCAGCCGGATACTGCCCAGAAGATTTGTCATGATCCTTGCCTCCCATGGGGCGCTCCCGCCCCGGTTTCTGGCATCAGTATAGCCCCGGACGGCATCACATCGCCATCGTTTTGGCTTACAGTTGGCTTACATCTTCGTAAGGCGGCGCGGCAGGGCGCAAAAAAGCCGGGCGCATCTCAATGGACGCGCCCGGCCATGCGGACAGATATTTTCCCTCAGGCGACGAGGAAGAACTTCACAAGGAAGATCACCGAGATGACATACGTCAGCACGGAGACGTCCTTGCCCTTGCCCGTGCAGAGCTTGAGCACGGAGTAGCTGATCAGGCCCAGGCCGATGCCGTGGCCGATGGAGCCGGAGATCGGCATGGAGATGAGCATGATGGCCACCGGCAGGCTCTGATAAACGTCATCAAAGTCGATCTTCTTGAGGCCGCCGAGCATGAGCAAGCCGACGTAGATGAGCGCGGAGCTCGTCGCGGCGGCGGGGATGATGGCGGCAATGGGCGCGAGGAACATACTCGCGAGGAAGAGCACGCCAGTCGTCAGGGCAGTCAGGCCCGTGCGGCCGCCGGCCTCGACGCCGGAGGCGGACTCGACGAACGTCGTGACGGTGGACGTACCGGTGCACGCACCCGTGACGGTGCCGATGGCGTCAGCCAGCAGCGCCTCGCGCATGCGCGGCATGTTGCCGTCCTTGTCGACCATGCCGGCGCGGCTCGCCGTGCCGACGAGGGTGCCGATGGTGTCGAACATATCAATGATGCAGAACGTGATGACGAGCGTCACGACCGTGAACCAGCCGATCTCGCCAAGAGCGGCAAAGTCAAACTTAAACAGGGTCGTCTCGGCCATGTCGCCGAACGCGGGCACGAACGACGCGCCCTTGAGCGACGCGAACGGGTTCGTGTGCAGGAAGATGGCCTCGCCCGCCCAGTAGATACCGGACGCGCAGAGCATGCCCAGCAGCACGGAGCCCTTGATCTTCTTGTGCGCGAACAGCACGATCAGAAACAGGCCGACGAACATGGTCACGACCGTGAGCACCATCTGCGGGTAGCCGTCGCCCATGTTGGCCTTGGCAAGGCTGGGCGTGAGCGCACCGAAGAAATCGCGCATGACGTAAAACGGTCCGCCGTCGCTCGAGTACACACCGGCGTTGGAGCCGATGCCGATGTTGAGCAGCATGAGGCCGATGGCCGGCGCGATGCCGAGCCGGATGCCGAGCGGGATGGCCTCGACGATCTTCTCGCGCACCTTGAGCACCGAGAGAATGATGAACACGATGCCCTCGATGAGGATGACGCACAGCGCCGTCTGGAACGACTGCAGGTAGCTCATGCCGGTCAGGCTCACGATGTTGGCCACGACAACGGCGAAGAAGCTGTTGAGGCCCATGCCGGGCGCCATGGCAAAGGGCTTGTTGGCCGCGAACGCCATGACGAGCGTGCCGACGGCGGAGGCGATGCAGGTGGCGAGGAACACGCCGTTCCAGAGCTGCGAGCCGCCCTCGGCGCCGAAACCGGTCAGCAGGTTCGGGTTGAGCGCGATGATGTACGCCATGGTCATGAACGTCGTCAGACCGGCGACGATCTCGGTGCGCGCGGTGGTGTTGTTTTCTTTCAGGTGAAAGAGCTTTTCCATTGGGATCCCCTCTCCATAAAGTTTTTGCCAAGAAACGCAAAACGCCGTCAGTATAACGCAATCTGTCCCGCCTGTCAACGACAGAAACCGGACGCGGCATACACCGCGTCCGGCCGTAAACTTTCCGGCGTTTTTTTACCCCTGCGCGGGGCAGTCGCGCTCGTGGCAGGTGAAGAGAATGACCTGCCGGTGCTGCGCGATCTCGCGAAAGAGCGCCATGGCGCGTTTGGCGCGCGCATCGTCGAAATTCACGAGCGTGTCGTCGAGCACGAGCGGACACGGGTCGTCCGCCGGGCACGTCAGCTCACACAGCGCCAGCCGCACGGACAGGTACAGCAGGTCCGCCGTCCCGGCCGAGAGATAGGCCGTGTCGCGCGGCGTCGGGTCGTCGGCGCTGCGCGCCTTGGCCGACAGGTCGCGCGCGAGCACGAGCTCGTCGTAGCGCCCATCGGTGAGGTAGTCCATATAATCCGCCGCCTTTTGCGCCAGCTGCGGCGAAAAGCGGCTCTGCAGCTCAACGTCCGCGCGGCCGAGCGTCTCGATCGCGAGGGCGATGGCCGCGTACTGCCGCTCGAGCGCGTCGCGCTGTTCGAGCAGCTGCGCGTGCTCGCTGCCGAGCGCCATCGGGTCGCCGATGGCCAGCGCCGCCCCCGTAAGCTGCGCCTGCTGCGTGCGCAGGCGTGTGCGCACACTCTCGAGTGCGCACTTGCGCTGGTAGAGCGCGGCGGCCTCGCCCGTGCCGCTCTCAAAATCCAGACTCTGCAGCAGCCGCTCGTGCGTCTCGCACTGGTGCTCGCGCGCATCCTCGAGTGCGGCGGCAGCTTCCTGTTCGGCCCGCATGGTGGCCGCGCACGCGCGGTAGGCCGCCCTATGCACCTCCGCCTGATAGTAAATGCCGTCCGCGTCCTGCGCACCGTAGCCGCGCAAGAGCTCCCCGAGCGCGGCGGCGGCCTGCTGCGCGCGCTTTTTGCCGTTCATCGCCGCGATCAGCAGCACGATGGCCAGCACCGCGAGCGCGATGGCCGCATAATACAGCGGCTGCGCCACAAGATAACCCAGCACGGCGCACAGCGCGGCCAGCACGAGCGCCGCGACCCAGAAAAACGGCTTGCCGCCGTGCGCCGCCGTGTCGGCGAGGGACTCTGCCCGCTGCACGTCGCGCTCGGCGATCTCGCCGGCCTCGTCCGGCGTCTGCACGCCGAAGTGCGTCTGCTCGAGCGCGGTGCGTTTGGCCGCCGCGTCCCGCCGCGCCTGTTCGAGTGCCTGCTCGAGCGTGCGCAGGTTCGATTTCTCCTCGCCCATGCTGCTCAGCGCCGCGCGGCGCTGCCGCTGCCGGGCGGCGTTCATCTGCTCGGTAACCGTCTGCAGCTCCGCGTCCGTCTGCTTCAGCTCGGCGGCGCAGGCCGCCTGCTCCTGCGCATTGCGCTCGAGCCGATGCAGCTGCTCCTCCACCGTTGAGATGCGGCCCTCCAGCTCCGGCAGTGCGCCGTGCTGCCCGCTGCGCCGCCGGCGCAGCCATGCGCGCAGCTGCGCATCGGCCTCGGTGTAGGAGCTTGCCTCCTCGCCGGAGGTCACAATGGCGGAAATGCGCTTTTCCAGCTCCGGGGTGCCCGTCACGACGAGGCCGCCCTGCCCGATGAACGCGGTGCGCGCGAACACCTCGGCCGACACGCCCGTGAGCTGCTCGCCCGCGTCCGCCGCCGTCAGGCCCGGCACCGGGATGTCCGTGCCGGTGTACACCGCCGAAAAGCCGCGCAGCGGCGCATTCGGCGCCTCCGTCCAGCGGCGGATCGTGATGCATTTGCCGCCCTGCTCGAGCTCCAGCTCGCCCGCCATGGGCTTGCCACTCCAGGGCGCGTATTTCTGCTTGTCGGGCACGAACCCGGCGCGTGCGCGCTGGGACGTGTCGACCCCGTAGAGCATGGCGCGCAGGAAGGCGCACCACGTGCTCTTGCCGCTCTCATTCGGCGCGTAGATGATATTCAGGCCCGTGTCGAGCCGCAGCTGCTCGCCGTCGAGCGTGCCGAACGTGCCCTGCATATGCCGGATGATCACAGCGTCACCACCTCCTCGTCGTGGTCCAGTGCCGCGAGGCCCCAGCGCGCGGCCATGACGATGGTCTCACGCGCGCGGTCGGAGTCCGCAGCATCGTATTGTTGCTTCAGTTGGGCCAGAAACTGCCCGCGCAACGTGCCCTCGCCCGCGCGCGCCCAGAGATCGCGGCGCGCGCGCGTCTCGTCGCGCAGCTGCAGCGCAAACACCCGGCCCTCGAGCACCGCGCGCAGCGCCGCGGGGTTCGGCGCACGGTCGGTCTCGCCCGTGAGCACGATGCGGTAAATATTGCGCGCCGCCCCCTCCGGCAGCGCGGCGAGCACCGCCTGCACGGGATCTGCGTCCGTGACGTTCACGCGCAAAATCTCGTACCGCCGCCCGGGCACAGGCAGAAACCGCGCCTGCACATCGCCCGCGGCAACGTCCACGAGCAGCACGCCTTTCTCCCCCGTCTCGTCAAAGCCGCGGCCCTCCATGCAGCCCGGCCAGGCGTACACCGTGCCACCGGCGCGCTGCACACCGCCGAAGCGGTGCACATGGCCGAAGGCGGCATAGTCCAGCCCGCTGGCCGCGAGCTCCGCAGCCGACACGGGGTTGTAGGCCGACGCGGGGTTTCCTACCTCGCCGTGCACGCAGAGCACATCGAGCAGCCCCGCCTGCTTCGGCACGGAAAAGCCCCGCAGCAGTCCGGGGCAGCGGCTGTCGGTGAACGCCGCACCCCAGACGCGCACGCCCAGCTCCGGCAGCGTCACCGCCTCGATGCGCGGCGAGCGGAAGATATGTACGTTCTCCGGAAACGTCAGGCGCGCATACGGCGCGCCCGCGCTGTAATAGTCGTGGTTGCCGGGCGCGAGAAACACCTCCGCCCCACAGCCGGCAAACGTCTCGGCGAGCGCCTTGGCCGTCTCGGGATAGGGGCTCGCGCTGTCGAGCAGGTCGCCCGCGAGCAGAATGATCTCGGCGCCGTGCGCCCTTGCCAGCTCCGGAAGTGCGCGCAGCAGGTCGCGCTGCTCCCGGCGGCGCTGCGCCGCCTGCGCGAGCGTGAGCGCCTCAAACGGCGAGTCGAGGTGCAGATCCGCCGCGTGCAGGATGCGCACGCTCATCTCAGGCGCACCAGCTGCACGTCGCGGCAGCGGCCGGTGTCGCTGTCGACCTCGAAGATCGCGCCCTCGAGCTTGGCCGCGCCCATGGCCGCCTCATAGCGCCGCGGCGGGTCGCCGAGGAATTTGCCGATCGACTGCTCCGGCGCAATGCCGAGCACGGCGTTGGCCGGGCCCGTCATGCCGAGGTCGGTCAGGTAGCCCGTGCCCTCGGGCAGCACCTCGGCGTCGGACGTCTGCACGTGCGTGTGCGTGCCCCAGACGGCCGTCACACGCCCGTCGAGGTAAAAGCCCATGGCGCGCTTTTCGCTCGTGGCCTCGGCGTGCATATCGACCAGGACGATCTTCGCCTGCGTCTGGTCGAGAATGTCGTCCACGACGAGGAAGGGATTATCCGTGTTCGCATCGAGCGTGAAGCGTCCCATGAGGTTGATGACGCAGATCGGACCGCCGCGCACAGAGTATTCGCCCCAGCCGCGGCCCGGGCACTGCGGCGCGAAGTTCGCCGGGCGCAGAATGCGCTTTTTCTGCTCAAGATACGGCTGCAGCTCGTAGCGCGTCCACGTGTGGTTGCCGAGCGTGATCACATCGGCCCCGGCGGCGAAGATCGCGTCGGCCTGCTTCGGCGTCACGCCGACGACGTTGGCGTTTTCGCCGTTGACGACGGTGAAATCAATGTGTTCCTGCTCCCGGAACGCGCGCAGGCGCTCGGTCAGAAACGTCAGGCCGGGCGCGCCCACAACGTCGCCCACGGCCAGAATGCGCAAGATCATGATGGTCCCTCCCATGTGATCGGAAGAAAATTTGATAATAGAAATAGTATACCACCGACGGCAGCGGGGAATCAATCCAGAAACTGGCGCGGCGCAGATTTCATAGCTTTTTGTCCGCGCGTGCATACTAGCCGTGCAGCAGTGCAGCTGCGAAGGGAGGCAGAAACGTGAAAGGAGACAGCAAAATGAACGCAATGCAGTTTGCCAAGGGCATGAGCATCGGCATAGGTGTCGGCATGGCGGTCGGCACGGCGGCGGGCTGGATGATGCACCCGCAGAAAAAGCGCACGAACAACATCGTGGCGGACGCGGTGCGCACGGTCAGCGACGTGACGGACACCATCCGCGACACGATGGGCTGGTAAAAACGCAAAAAAGGAAAACTTTTTTGAAAAAGGGCTTGCAATTCCGGCCGGGCTATGCTACTATACTTAGGCGCGTTAGGAGCGCACTAAGCGCCGTTAGCTCAGCTGGATAGAGCGTCTGGCTACGGACCAGAAGGCCGGGGGTTCGAATCCCTCACGGCGTGCCAATCACCGGATCACCGCATGGTGATCCGGTGATTTTTTTGCTCCGCGCCAGAAATGCTCCGCCGGCCTGGGCCGGCGGAGCATTTTCCTGTCTTATCCCTGCCTCAGCGGCGGTGCTTTTTCCCCTTGCGAGCCTTTTCCGGCTCGATGCCCTCGGCCTCGGCCATAGCGTCCACGGTCACCTGCAGGTCGTCGAGCTGGTCGTGCACAGGCTTGAGCGCCTTTTTCACTTCCTGCGCGACAATGGTCTGGTAAAACCGGTAGCGCGCGGCAGCGGCGCCGATCGTCCCGACGGCAGCGGCCCCGCCCGCGATGAGCGCGGCGCGGCGGAAACGCGGCGTTTTCATCACCTGCACGGCGATGGTCCTGATGCTCGGCTTTTTGAGCTGCTGCGCGGCGCCGGCCGCGAGCGCGGCCAGCTCCTTGCCGCTGTCGATGGTCTGGCGCAGGAGCGTGAGCTCCTGCTGCATGGCCTGGATCTGTTGTTTGCGTCTCATATATGGTTCCTCCCTGTCATGAATTGGCTTTTCAAAGCGAAACCGGCGCGCCGTTGAGTGCAGCCTCGACGAGCGTGTCGCCCTCGTAGCGCAGCTTGAGCAGGAAAAACGGCGCGTCCTCCGCCAGCAGACGGAAGAAAATTTTGTCGCCCGCCCACAGCGGCAGCGACGGCACGGCCGTCTTGTCCACCCACTCGAGATCGCCCTCGTCGCACTCGCGCAGCGTTCCGGTGAAGCCCGACGCCGTGAAGAGGTACATGTATTCGCCCTCCCACTCGTCGGACAAAAACGTCACCACGCCGCGGCAGCGCCAGTCCGTGAGCGTCAGGCCGGTCTCCTCATACGCCTCGCGCAGGAGGCACTCGTCCGGCGTCTCATCGGCCTCGAACTTGCCGCCGATGCCGACCCATTTGTCGTGGTTGAGGTCATGTTCCTTTTTCACGCGGTGCAGCATGAGATACTGCTCCCCGCGCTCGATGTAGCAGAGGGTGGTGTTGCGCATGGTGCTGTCTCCTTGTCGGTCGGCCCGCTGCGGCTCACAAAAGGCGCATGCAGCGGGTGAGATAGTCGATGGCGTCCTGTCCGGTCAGCCGCTGTGCGGCCGGGAGCTTTCGGAAGTGGTCCATCCAGATGTTGAGCTGGCGCACGATCGCGCCGGATTCGACGGTGTAGGCCGGCTGCGCGCCACCGGCCGCGCCGTCGAGCATGAAGGCGGCGTGCTGGTTGACGAACACGGACACCGACAGATCGTCGTAATTGCAGACGCGGTTTTGCGTGCACAGGATGCACAGCCGCTCCGGCGCCTGGCGCAGCTGGTCGATCATGCTGCGCAGGTGCTCGCGCCGCGCCTCGGGCGGCACGTCGATGACCGTGCCGAGAAACCGCAGCCGGCCGGTATCAATATAGTCCACGAGCGCGAGCTGGTAGAGGAAGATCGTCTCGAAAAACTCCGCGCTGCCGAGAAACAGCTGCAGCTCCTGCCCCAGCTCGGAGTGCTGCGCCAGAAACTGCTCCTGCAGCGATTCCGGCAGGAAAAACGGCTGCATATACCGCAGCAGGCAGCGGCCGTGCGGCTGGGTGAAGTAGTCGAGAAAATACTGCCGGCGGCGCAGCGGCTGCAGGTCCGGCGCCTGTGCGAGCGGCAGCCGGTCGCGGATGTAGGCATCGGCCGCGGCGCAGTAGCGCCCGACGAGCGCGGGGTCCGCCGACTCGAGCAGATACACCTCGCGCGAAAACGGCTCGCGCAGGTACTGCAGCATGAGCGCGTCGCGGATGAGGTAGACATCGCCCGTGCGGCTGGCGCGAAACTCGTAAAATTCGTACCGGATCCGTCGGCCCAGCCCCATCAGGTAGCAGAGCGAGCGGCAGAAGCTGTCCGTGCGCGCGGAGACGTCCTCCATGTCCACGAACTGTACCACGCGCAGCGCCGTGCCTGCCGAGAGAATGCCGCGCACGCGGCGGAAAAAGGCGTCGTTATTCTTAAACTGAATATGGATCGGCATCGTGCAGATCATGTCCAGCCGCGCCGAGGACGGCGCCTGCTGCAGGGCCATGAAGATGCCCTCCGGGAAGAGCGCGATGTCCTTGACCGGGCTCAGAGCCGCGTTTTCCGCGCCGGTCGGCTGCGGTCGCGCAGGGTCGACGGCCCGGTCGGCCGCGATCGTGTCTGCCAGCAGGGACGCCAGCGCCGCGGAAAACCCCGCGTCGTCCGCAGCATCGCAGCGCAGGTCAAACTGCCCGGCAATGCGCGTGCGCACGTCCGGCGCGGCGTTGGCGGTCAGGTAGGCGGCGATCTGCGCGGGCAGCGCGTCGTTGCTGCGCAGCGACGGGTGCTTGACGCCGTTGATCCACCGGCTGATGTACGACGGGTCATAGCCGAGCGCGTCGGCAAGGTTGCAGCGCTTGACGCCGCACAGCCGCGTCAGCTCCTGAAGGGTGCGCCCGAACGTCATATCCTCGCCTCCTCACCGTGCGCATTTCTTGACTCAGTGACGGAAAAGTCACGCATCTTTCCCGTCCAGTATACGCGCTTCACGCCGCGCTGGCAAGCCTGGATATAAAAATCACGCAGCTGCGCGGTTTTTTGGCTGCGGCCACGCAAAGGCATTTGGTCAAGTTGGGGCAATTTTTATGCACGGAAAGCAATCTGCCTCCAGCAGATGCACTGTGCAGGGCGGAAAACGTGTGATAAGATAATCACAATCTCCGGAGGCTTTTCCCGAGCCGACGCCGCGCGGCGCCGGCTGCCTGCCGGAAGGAGCAACGAATCACCCCAAGCATGACAGCTTCAAAGGAGGGACTGCACTTGACCATCGATGCCGATCGCAAGATCAAAGAACTGTCGCGCGCGATCATTGCCGACGCGGGCCTGCCCTACACGCCGGAGCAGCTCGCAGAGATCCCCGCGATCCTCGCGGCCAAGAACCGCTATTTCTGGTGCATTGACAACCAGGAGTTCGACCTCATGCCGGACGTGTTCACCGAGACGGGCTTCCGCACTTTCTGGAGCGGCCGCCCGGGCTTCCGCGACCGCGACGCACAGGTGGCGCAAAACCGCAGCACCTGCGGCGACGACATGGTGCCGATGCACTTCGGCTACAACCAGATCGTGCACTTCACCGGAGCGCGCAGCGCGCAGCTGCTGACCAAAATGCATGACTACCACACCTATAAGGACAACGGCCAGACCTATTCGGGCTACGGCCTTTATGTGGACGACCTGGTCAAATGTGACGACGATCGCTGGCGCATCCAGACGCTGCGCCTGACCTACCGTCTGCTCGACGGCGAACTGAGGAGGACAAAATAATGGATAGACTCAAAGGAAAAGTGGCCATCATCACGGGTGCTGCCGGCGGCATCTGCCACAAGGCGTCCGAGCTCTTCTGCCAGGAGGGCGCAAAGGTCGTCATGGTCGACATTGACCCGCAGGTCGAGCAGTTCAGCGCCGAGATCAACGCCAACGGCGGCGAGAGCATCGCGGTCGTGGCCGACGTGGCGCAGCGCGACACGTGGGTGAAGCTCAAGAAGCTGGCCGACGAGAAGTACGGCCGCATCGACACGGTCGTCAACGGCGCGGCGGCGTTCTCGCCCCCGACGCACGACTGGGCGCACATCACGTCCGAGATGATCGAGGACGTCATGCGTGTGAACATCGACTCCATGCTCTATTCGTACCAGACGGTGCTGCGCTACATGATGAAAAAGAAGATCCGCGGCAGTTTCCTGAACTTCTCGTCCTCAACGGCGCTGGCCTACAACGGCTCGGCCGTGCAGGGCTACCCGTTCTCGAAGGCGTGCATCAAGCTGGCCACACAGAACATGGTCAACCAGATCAGCAAGAAGTACGGTATCCGCTTCAACTGCCTCGCCCCGAACTACGTCTGGGTGCCCAAGCAGGAGAAGGTCTGGGATATGTACCGTGAGCACTTTGAGGCCACGACGCCGATGCCCTATGTCGGCATGCCGGAGGACGCGGCCTGGGCGGTCGTGTACCTGTGCTCGGACGAGGCCAAGTACATCAACGGCGTCTGCCTGCCGGTCGACGGCGGCTGGGCCGTGCAGAAGTGATCCAAGGAGCACGATGCAATTATGGCTTCTATTCTGTCCCGGCCGATCCGGATCGGCCGCATGGAACTCAAAAACCGCATGGTCATGGCGCCGATGGGCGTCACCGTCGGCAACCTGAGCCCCGCCTCTGTGGCGTACTTTGCCGCACGTGCCGAGGGCGGCGTGGCCATGGTGTTCTGCAACATCCGCGCCTCGCTCGCGTTCGAATCCGGTGAGCACTCCATCTATCTCAACGATGAGACCGAGCCGCTGTTCCGCGCCCTGGCCGAGCGCTGCCATGCACACGACTGCAGGCTCGCCGCGCAGATCCAGCCCGGCGACGGGCGCATCGGCGGGCCGTCCGTGCGCTACAAGGTGCCCATCAGCGCGTCCGCCTGCCCGTGGATGCACGTGCCGCGCATGCGCTGCCACGCGCTGACCATCGACGAGATCCACGAGCTGGAGGAAGACTTTCGCCGCAGCGTGCAGGTCGCGCTGCGCAGCGGGGCCGACTGCGTGGGCATCCACGCCTACGGCGGCTACCTGACCGACCAGTTTCTGACCCGTCGTTGGAACACACGCACCGACGCCTACGGCGGCAGCCTGGAAAACCGCGCGCGCTTTCTCACGGAGCTCATTGCCATCTGCAAGGAAGAGGGCGGTGCGGACTTTCCCGTCATCGTCAAATTCACGCCGGACCACTACATGGACGGCGAGGGCTACCGCTCCATCGACGAGGGCATTGCGCTTGCGAAGCTGATCGTCGCCGCTGGGGCGGACGCCCTGCACGTGGACGCCGGGTGCCACGAAAACTGGCCCAACGCCATGCCGCCCGCCGGCATGCAGCAGATGACGCTGCAGTCGCGCTCGGCCAAGATCATCCGCAGCGTGGTCGACGTGCCCGTCATGACGCACGGCCGCTTCGGCGACGTGGACAAGGCGGAGGCCGCGCTGCGTGACGGCGTGTGTGACATCGCGGTCATCGGCCGCGGTCTGCTCGCCGACCCCGACCTGCCGAACAAGGTGCTCGCCGGCCGGCCGGACACGATCCGCCCGTGCATCTCCTGCAACGAGGGCTGCATCGCCCGCGTTTACAACGGCGAGGCGGCGACCTGCGCGCTCAACCCGCGCTGCGGCCACGAGGACGGCAGCATCGACATCCCGCCGGCGGCGCACCCGAAAAAGCTCCTCGTCGTCGGCGCCGGCCCTGCCGGCTGCATGGCCGCGCTCTATGCCAAGCAGGCCGGCCATACGGTCGAGATCTGGGAGGCGGGCGGCCACATCGGCGGCAACGCCCTGTGCGCCTGCAAGCCGTTTTTCAAGCGCGACATGCACCGCATGATCCGCTATTTCGAGCGTGAGCTGCTCGTGCACGACATCCCCGTGCGCTTTTACACCACGGCGACGCCGGAGCTCGCCGCGGCCTATGCTCCCGACCACATTCTCTGGGCGGCCGGCGGCCGGCCCATCGCGCCGAAGGCCATCCCAGGGCTCGACTGCCCGAAGGTGTACTTCGCGACCGAGGCCCTGTGCGACTGCTGCGACGTGGGCGACCGCGTCGTCGTGATTGGCGGCGGACTCGTCGGCGTCGAGGCGGCGCTGCAGATGGACATGTGGGGCAAGCACGTGACGTGCATTGACATGGCCAGGACCATCCCGTCAGAGCCGGGCTTCAAGATGAACGACATGCTCATGCGCGACTACATGGCGCGCTCGGACGTCGATTTCCGCCCCGCGACGAAGCTCGTGCGCATCGACGGCGATGCGTTCACGTGCAGCGTCACGGTCGAGCACGCGGGCGAGCAGCAGCAGATCGCGTGCGACACGGTGCTGCTGGCGCTGGGCTTTGCCCCGACGGCGCAGGCCGCGGCCGCGTTTGAATCCGTCGCCCCTGTGACGGTCCTCGGCGACGCGCAGCAGCCGCGCAAGATCCTCTTTGCCGTCGGCGACGCGCACGAGGCCGTGCGCAAACTCTCGGGCGAAAGCTGAGAGTACCAGCATCTGTCAATCATCATTTCAATATTTCCGCAGCGCAAGCGGCCCGCACCGAATGGTGCGGGCCGCTCTTGCTATCCGGCCGCCGGGTCATGGCGTACCGTTTTTTTCGTAATATTCGCGCAGGAAGGACAAGAATGTCCGTGCGGACGTACCGGCAGCGTTCAGGGACTTGACCGCCGCGCCGAGTCGCAGCGCGATCGGCTCCTCGAGCTGGAGCACCCGCACCTGCCCCTCGTACCCGACGAGGGAAAACGCCGACAGCACCGATACGCCAAGCCCGCCGGCGACCATGGACAGGATCGACCCGTCGTCCGACGCTGTGACCTCCAGCCGCGGAGTGTCCGGCGGGAGGAACGGCTCGATATACTGGTCGGGGTTGGAAAGAAACGGCTCACGCAGCAGCCGCTCGAGCGGGATGGTATCGCTCTCCCACGGAAAGTCCGGCGGCACGACGGCCACGAGCGGTGTGTTCGTCAGCGGTAAAAAATCGAAGCCCTGCGCGCGTGCCTCGTCCACGAGAGCGAGCTGGATCTCCCCGCTTGCGAGCGCGGCAGGCAGCTCATCACCGCGCACGAGCACGTCCATTTTGATCTCGGGGTGCAGCTCGCGGAAGGCGCGCAGCAGTTCCGGCAGACGCGCGCGGGCAATGCTCGCAAAGCAGCCGATGCGCAGCGTGCGCGTGCGCGGATCGTTCTGCTCGGCAGCCTCCTGCAGGAGCGTGTCGCACGCACAGACCACATTTTGAATATAGGGCAGCAGATGCCTGCCCGCGTCCGTCAGGCGGATGCCCTGGCTGTCGCGCTCGAGCAGCGTACAGCCGACCTCGGCCTCCAGTTTGTTGACCAGGTGCGTCATGGCGGATTGCGTGTAGCCCAGCCGGGCCGCCGCCTTGCTGAAGCTGCCGCATTCGACCGCCGTGAGCAGTGCCCGCAGTTTTCCGTCGTCCATATGCTGCCTCCTTTTTCATGTTCTTCAATATTCTTTTTCCATCATACCACGATTTTGGGCAAAGCAACCGATAAAATTTTTTTACCCATGTCATTTGCTTTTTTCATATCCCCATGAACAACTCTCGTTTCTCATTTATCAAAAAGAATGATACCCTATATTCGGAAATTGAAAGGGCCGCCCGCATCGGGCAGCAAAAAGGAGAGAGCTCATGAAAGAGACGAAAAATCGGGCGCCGCGCGACATCATCGTTGTCGGTTTCGCCCTGTTTTCCATGTTCTTCGGCGCTGGGAACGTCATCTTCCCGCCTTACCTGGGCATGGAGTCCGGCCCGCAGTGGCTGGCCGGATTCAGCGCGTATTTTATCGCGGATATCGGGCTCGCGCTCGCCGCTATGTTCGCCCTGCTGCGTGTCGGCAGCAGTGAGGCCGTGCTCCAGCGCGTCGGCCGTGTGCCGTCGGAGGTCCTCATGTGCGCGATCATTCTGTGTGTCGGCCCCATGGTCGCCATCCCGCGCACGTCGGCCAGCACGTTTGAAATGGCCATCGCCCCGAACCTGCCCGGCGTGTCCGCCGTGGTGTTCTCGGTGCTGTTTTTTGCGCTCATCCTCGCGCTGTGCATCCGCGAGTCCGCCGTGGTGGACATCGTGGGCAAGGTGCTCACGCCGCTGCTGCTCGTCGGCCTTGCGGCCATTATCATCAAGGGCGTCGTCACACCGCTCGGCACGATCGCAGCCGAGGCGAAGATCGACAGCGCCGTTGTCACCGGCGTCAAGGCCGGCTACCAGACCATGGACGCGCTCGCCGCACTGCCGTTCGGCATTCTCGTGCTGCAGAGCGTGATCGACAAGGGCTACACCGAGTCGGGCAAGAAGTTCCGCATCATGAGCGGCTCGTCCATCCTCGCGTGCGTGCTGCTGCTGGCGGTCTATATGGGCCTTGCCTATCTCGGCGCCACTGTTTCCGCGCAGTATGACCAGTCGATCGGCCGCGCGCAGCTCGTCATGGCCATCGTCGAGGCCCTCATGGGCAAGACCGGTATGATCATCTTCGGCATCGTCGTCGGCCTCGCGTGCATCACGACGGCCGTGGCGCTCACCAGCTCCGCCGCCGCGTATTTTGCCAAGCTCTGCCGCGGCAAGGTGTCGTACAAAATGTTTGTCATCGCGATCTGCGTGTTCAGCGCCGTCGTGTCGAACCTCGGTCTCGACCGCATCGTGGCCGTCGCCGCGCCGGTCCTGGACATTGTCTATCCGCCGACCCTCGTCCTCATTTTCATTTCGCTGGTCGTGCCGCGGCTGCCAGACCGCATCAGCCGCGGCGCGGTCATCGGCGCGCTGCTCATGAGCATTCTGTGCACGCTCGACGGCTATGGTGTGCCGCTCACGTTCCTGCACAAGCTGCCGCTGTTTGAGCTGGGCTTCGCGTGGGTGCTGCCGTCGGTGCTCTTCGGCGCCGTGGCCGCCGTGCTGCCGCGCCGCAGGGAGAAAGCAGGCAAGGCTGAGCCAGCCTGTGCCGGCAGCAAGCAGGGGTAACCGCTCCCTGTACCCAAAAAATCATCCCCCGGAACGTGTTCCGGGGGATTTTTCTGCCCTGCGCGTTCTGCCCGCCGCTTCCGGCGGCTTTGGCCCCGCCTGCACGCCGCGGGCATGCAAAAAACAGGAGAGCAAGCCGCTCTCCTGTTTTTGCATTCTTATATTCCCGCTGCGCCGCGCGTTACCGTTCTTCCCGGAAGTACGGCAGGCCGAGACTTGCGGGGGGCTGGTTCTCGCGCTTGGAGCGCACGCTCGTGATGATGAGCACGATGATCGTGACAACATAGGGGATCATCTTGTACAGTTCCTTGACAGCGAGGTTCGTGCCGCTCGGCAGGAAGATGTGCAGGATGTACAGTCCGCCGAAGAGGAAGGACGCCAGCACGCCGATGTTCGGCTTCCAGACCGTGAAGATGACGAGCGCGATGGCAAGCCAGCCGCGGTCGCCGAAGGCGTCGTTGGACCAGACGCCGCAGGCGTAGTCCATGACGTAGTACAATCCGCCGAGGCCGGCGATCATGCTGCCGACGCAGGTGGCAATGTACTTATACTTATTGACGTCGATGCCGGCAGCGTCGGCCGTCTGCGGATTTTCACCGACGGAGCGCAGGTGCAGCCCCACGCGCGTGTGCTTGAGCACGTAGGCCGCGATGAGCGCGATGGCCACGGCGAGGTAGGCGAGAAAGCCGTAGGACAGGAAGATCTGACCGAACCAGCCGAGCTTCGACGCGAACGGCAGCGACTTGGAAAAGTAGCTGTTCGTGGCCGAGAGCGCGATGGACGGCACCTCGCTGCCGGTGAGCTTGATGAGCGAGCCGCCCATGAAGTTGCCGAAGCCGACGCCGAACGTCGTCATGGCAAGGCCGGTGACGTTCTGGTTGGCGCGCAGCGTGACCGTGAGAAAGCAGTACAGCAGGCCCATGAGCAGCGAGCCGAGCAGGCACGACAGCAGCGGGATCATGATGGCGAGAAAGCCGTTCATCCCCGCGGCCCCGCCGGCCGCCTGCTCATACAGGAACGCCCCGATGACGCCGCTGATGCCGCCGACATACATGATGCCCGCGATGCCGAGGTTGAGGTTGCCGGACTTTTCGGTGAGCGTTTCGCCGGTGCTGCCGAACAGCAGCGGGATACCCTGCATGATGGCGCGGGGGATAAAGGACACAAAATCAAACATGCTCCGCCGCCTCCTTCTTCGCCGGCTTGCGGAAGCTCAGCCGGTAGGTGATGAAAAACTCACAGCCGATGATGAAGAAAATGATGATGCCGCTGAGAATATCGGCAAACGACTGGTTGAGGCCGAACGCGGTCGAGATCTCGCCCGCGCCGCGGTCGAGGAACACGAGCAGGAAGCTCGTGAGGATCATACTGATGGGGTTGAACTTTGCCAGCCACGAGACCATGACGGCCGTGAAGCCCTGGCCGCCGGCGATGGTGGTCGTGATCGTGTGGTCGGTGCCGGACACGAGCAGAACGCCCGCGATACCGCACAGCGCGCCGGACAGCAGCATCGTGCGCACGATGACCTTGCCGACCTTGATGCCGACATAGCGGGCGGTGCGCTCGCTCTCGCCGACGACAGAGATCTCATAGCCGTGCTTGCTGTAGTTGAGGTAGATGTAGACGAGCACGGTCAGCACCGCGACGACGAGGATCGTCAGCAGGTACTTGTAGCCGCCGATCTGCGGCAGCCAGCCGGCCTCGGTGCTCTGGTTGATGATGCCGACCTTGCCGGAGCCCTTCGGCGACTCCCAGACGATGATGAAATAGGCCACGAGCTGCGTGGCAACGTAGTTCATCATGAGGGTGAAGAGCGTCTCGTTCGTGTTCCACTTGGCCTTGAAGATGGCGGGAATGACGGCCCAGACCGCGCCCGCGACGATGCCGGCAGCAAGGATGAGCACGATGAGCAGACCATTGGGCAGCTTGTCGCCGAGGCAGATCATGCACGCCGCGGCGGCGAGGCCGCCCGCGAGCACCTGGCCCTCGGCGCCGATGTTCCAGAAGCGCATCTTGAACGCGGGCGTCACGGCCAGCGAGATGCACAGCAGGATGGCGAGGTTCTGCCCCAGGATCCAGATCTTGCGCGGCGAGCCGAACGCGCCGCTGAACATGGTGCCGAACACCTTGAGCGGATTGAGGTGGGTGCACAGCGTCGTGATGAGCGCGCACAGCAGCAGCGCCAGCACGATGGCGATCGCGCGGATGCCCCAGGCCTGATACCAGGGCAGCGTGTCGCGCTTGACGATGTGGAACAGCGGTTCCCGGACTTTGTTATGCATGGGCTTCGTTCCCTCCCAACTGCGTCATCATCATGCCGACGTCGCGCTTCGTGGCGCCGCGGCCGGGGACGATGCCGCTGACCTTGCCGCCGCAGAGCACGAGGATGCGGTCGGCCAGCTCGAGCAGCACGTCCAGATCCTCGCCGACGTAGATCACGGCAACGCCGCGCTCCTTCTGCCGGTTGATGAGGTCATAGATCGTGTAGGATGCGTTGATGTCCAGGCCGCGCACGGCGTAGGCCGTGAGCAGCACGGTGGGGGCGGAGGCGATCTCGCGGCCGACGAGCACCTTCTGCACGTTGCCGCCGCTCAGGCGGCGCACCGGCGTGGACACGCCCGGAGTATTGACGTCGAGCTCCTCGACGACGGTCTCGGCGAGTTTGCGCGGAGACTTGCGGTCGGTGAGGATGCCGCGGCCCTTGCGGAAGGAGCGGAGCATCATGTTGTCCGAGAGGTCCATGTTGCCGACAAGGCCCATGCCGAGGCGGTCCTCCGGCACGAAGGACAGCGCCACGCCCATCTCAGCGATGCGCAGCGGGTCCTTGCCGAGCAGCTCCTCGCGCGTGCCGTCGTCCTCGACGTAGCAGATGCTGCCGCCTTCCGTCGGCTGCAGGCCGGCGATGGCCTCGAGCAGCTCCTTCTGGCCGCAGCCGGAGATGCCCGCGATGCCGAGAATCTCGCCGGAGTTGGCGGTGAAGGACACATCGTCGAGCTTGACGATGCCGTCAATGCTGCGCACGGTGAGGTTCTTGACCTCGATGCGCGGCTTGGGGTCGACGGGGTCGGGCCGGTCGATATTGAGCGTCACGGCGTGGCCGACCATCATGTTCGTCATTTCCTGCGCGTCGGTGTCCTTGGTGAGCATGTCGCCCACGAACTGGCCGTGGCGCAGCACGGCCACGCGGTCGCTGAGCGCCTCGACCTCGTGCATCTTGTGCGTGATGATGACGATGGCCTTGCCGTCGTCGCGCATGCTGCGCAATACGGCGAAAAGCTTGTCCGTCTCCTGCGGGGTGAGCACGGCGGTCGGCTCGTCGAGGATAAGGATGTCCGCGCCGCGATAGAGCGCCTTGACGATCTCGACCGTCTGCTTCTGGGACACGGACATATCGTAGATCTTCTGGTTCGGGTCGAGGTCGAAGCCGTAGCGCTCGCAGATGCTGCGGATGCGCGCGGCCGTGGCCTTGAGATCAAGCTTTTCATCGAGGCCGAGCGTGATGTTTTCAGCGGCGGTGAAGACGTCGACCAGCTTGAAGTGCTGGTGGATCATGCCGATGCCGTAGCGGTAGGCATCGCGCGGGGAGCGGATGACGACCTCCTCGCCGTCGATGAGGATCTGTCCCTCGTCGGGGAAATAAATGCCCGAGAGCATGTTCATGAGCGTGGTCTTGCCGCTGCCGTTTTCGCCGAGCAGCGCCAGGACCTCACCCCGGTAAATATCGAGCCAGACGCGGTCATTGGCGACGACGGAACCGAAGCGCTTGGTGATGTCGCGCATTTTGACCGCTGCAATCTTGTTGTCCAATATGGTGTCCCTCCCGAAATGCCGGCGGACGCCGCACGGCGGCGGCGCGCTTTAAAGTACATATGAGGGAAGGCCTGGGTTGACAGGCCTTCCCTCTGCGGTAGATTCAGATATCAGCTGCCAAAGTTCTGGTCAAGCAGGTTGATGCCGTCGATCTGCACGTTGAAGTACGGAGCGGCGCGGAACTCGGACTCGTGGAAGTAGCCGTCCTTGATGGCCTCGGTGTCGCCGGTGTTGTCGGCGTCGGTGTCGACGTCAGCCATGTAGCTGGTCAGGGTCTCGCCCTTGACGGTGAAGGCGGAGGTGTCAAAGACGTGCAGGGTGCCGTCCTCGAGCTGCTTGGTGACTTCGGCAATCTTCTCGGCAGTGCCCTTGGCAGCGACCTTCTCGTTGACATCGGTCAGCACGACGGAGCCGGTCTTGAGGGTGCCGGTCCAGTCGGAGTCGAGCGAGGTGCCGTCCTGAACGGCCTTGATGACCATCTCATAGTACGGGGTCCAGTCGATGCGGGAGGAAACGATGAAGGTGTTCGGGCAGGCGGACTGGGTGCTGCCGTTGTAGGACACGTTCGGGACGCCGGCCGTCTCGCAGGCGGTCGGAGCGCCCATGGAGTCGGCGTGCTGGCTGATGAGCTTGCAGCCGCCGGCGATGAGCTTGTTGGCAGCTTCCTTCTCGAGGGCCTCATCGTACCAGGAGCCGGTGAAGGTGACGTCCATGGTCACGGTCGGGCACACGGACTTGGCGCCGAGGTAGAAAGAGGTGTAGCCGGAGATGACTTCCGCGTAGGTGAAGGCGCCGACGTAACCCATCTTGGCCTGATCGGCGGTGAATTCACCGGCCTCGATCATCTCGTTGAGCTTCATACCGGCAGCGACGCCGGCGAGGTAGCGGCCTTCATAGATGGAGGCGAACGCATTGTGGTAGTTGCTGAGCTTCTCGGTGTGGGCCTTGGTGCCGGTGGCGTGGCAGAACTGCACGTCCTTGAACTCCTTGGCGGCCTGGATCATGAAGTCCTCGTGGCCGAAGCTGTCGGCGAAGACGACGTTGCAGCCGGCGTCCACGAGCTCGGCAGCGGCGTTGTAGCACTCCTGGCCCTCAGGGATGTTGGTCTTGATGATGTACTGATCCTCGCTCAGGCCGGCGTTCTTGCAGGCAGCCTTCGCGGCGTCGATGAAGTTCTTGTCGTAGGTGGAGTTCTCGTCATGCAGGCAGATGAAGCCGACCTTGATCTTGCTCTCGGCTTTGTCGCCGCCCTCGGTCTTGCTGCCGCAGGCGCACAGTGCGAACACCATGACGAGCGCGAGCAGCATCGAAACGAACTTTTTCATTCTCAGCTCTCCCTCTAATGATCAAAATTTTATTTATCTGCATTGCTTGCGCAAAGAAGATACAAAAAACATTGGCAGGTGCAGCCGTGTTACGGCGCTCCTGCCAATGTGGAACCGGGAAGATGCAGAACATGCCATCTCCCGCGGGGAATTTCACATCGATAGTCCGGCAATTTACGGTGCCAGGTAGAAACGCCAAGCCATATCCTTTGGTATATATCGACTGCTATTTACGATCGCTCCCGCCGCGCGGGAACACTTATACGTTACCATGGGCGAACGGGGTTGTCAACCGTCGAAATGAGCGAATTTCACACTTTTGAAACATTTTCCCCGTCGATTTGCACAACGTTGCTCAGCAGAACACGATGCCGGTCTCGGGGTTCATGCTCTGCACGCGGGCGAGCGATTCCACACGGTAGCCGCGCGCGCGGATGCGTGCACCGCCGGGCTGAAACGCCTTTTCCACCGCAATGCCGGCGCCGACCACGGTCGCGCCCGCGTTTTCAATGAGTGTGATGAGCCCGTCGAGCGCCGCGCCGTTGGCGAGGAAATCGTCGATGACGAGCACACGGTCGCTCGGCGAGAGGTACTCGCGCGAGATGCGGATGGTGTTGTCATTGCCGTGCGTGAACGAGTGCACGACCGTCGTGTACGCATCGTCGGAGACGTTGCGGCTCTTGGTTTTCTTGGCGAACACGACCGGGCAGTCGAACACGAGCCCGGCCACGGCCGCGATGCCGATGCCGCTGGCCTCGATCGTGACGAGCTTGTTCACGCCGCAGCCGTCGAACAGCCGCTTCCATTCCTCCGCCATCGCCAGAAACAGCTTCGGGTCCATCTGATGGTTCAAAAACCGGTCCACTTTCAGGATCTCGCTGGATTTGACCTCGCCCTCGGCGAGGATGCGCTGCTCGAGAAGCTGCATATCGCTCCATCCTCCCACAATCAATAAGATGGTTTTTATCGTAGCACCCGCGCCGGGCGCGCGCAACCGTTTTTCGCAAAAAATCCGGCAAATCGCCGAATGGACGGTTTTTGTGCCGGACGCGGTTGACTTTCCCGTCGATGTGCGGTATCATCGGTTCCTACAAGTAGGAAAAGTATGAATTTCTGCAACAGGAGGCGAGGCTATGCCCGGAGGCAAGCACGTGCTCGGCCAGAGCCGCGACCGGCACATCTTTGGCACGGTGAAGGTCGGCGAAAAGGGCCAGATCGTGATCCCGAAAGAGGCGCGCACGGTCTTTGGCATTCAACCGGGAGACACGCTGCTCGTGCTCGGCGACGAGACGCGCGGCATCATGGTCACGCGGCCGGAGGTCATGCGCGACGTGGCCGCAAAAATTTTCGACGAATCTGACGAATGATATAAGGAGAGGAACGATGAATACAGAGTCCATGTACACCGCGCTCGGCATCACGCCGGCGGTGCACCGCTTCGGCGAGGAGGTGCTCGCCGGTCTGCGCGCGCGCTTTGACGAGATCGACCGCGTCGCGGAATACAACCAGTGCAAGGTCATCGGTGCGATGCAGAAAAATCGCGTCGACGCGACGCACTTTGCCGCCACCACGGGCTACGGCTACAACGATGCCGGGCGCGACAATCTCGAGCGCGTCTATGCCGACTGCTTCCACACCGAGGCCGCACTCGTGCGCCCCCAGATCACCTGCGGCACGCACGCACTGACCGTGGCGCTCAGCGCCAACCTTCTGCCCGGCGACACGCTGCTCAGCCCCGTCGGCGCGCCATATGACACGCTCGAGGAGGTCATCGGCATCCGCCCGAGCGCCTGCTCGCTCAAGGAATACGGCGTGCATTACCGGCAGGTCGACCTGCTGCCGGACTACGGCTTTGACTATCCGGCCATCGAGCAGGCGCTGCGCGGCGGCGTGAAGCTCGTGACCATCCAGCGCTCGAAGGGCTACGCCACGCGGCCGACGTTCTCCGTGCAGCAGATCGGCGAGCTGATCGCGTTCTGCAAGCGCATCGACCCGAACGTCATCTGCATGGTCGACAACTGCTACGGCGAGTTCGTCGAGACGATCGAGCCGTCCGACCTCGGCGCGGACATGATCGTCGGCTCGCTCATCAAAAACCCCGGCGGCGGCCTCGCGCCCATCGGCGGGTACATCTGCGGCCGCCGCGACCTCGTCGACCGCTGCGCCTTCCGTCTGAGCGCCCCCGGCCTCGGGCAGGAGGTCGGCGCGAACCTCGGGCTCATGCCGGCGTTTTATCAGGGCTTCTTCCTCGCGCCGACCGTGACGGCCGGCGCGCTCAAGGGCGCGGTGTTCGCGGCGAACGTCTACGAGCGACTGGGCTTTCGCTGCATCCCGAACGCGGCCGAGCCGCGGCACGACATCATCCAGTGCGTGGAGCTCGGCTCGCCGGAGCGCATGGTCGCCTTCTGCAAGGGCATTCAGGCGGCCGCACCCGTGGACAGCTATGTCGACCCCATCCCCTGGGCCATGCCGGGTTACGACTCGGAGGTCATCATGGCCGCCGGCGCGTTCGTGCAGGGCTCGTCCATTGAACTCTCGGCCGACGGGCCGATCCGCCCGCCCTACGCCGTGTATTTTCAGGGCGGCCTGACATGGTATCACGCAAAACTCGGCATCCTCATGAGCCTGCAGAAGCTCGTGGATGCCGGTCTCGTTACACTTGATCAACTGGAGGAGAAATAAAGTATGTGGTTCTGGCTTTCCCTGATTGCCCTGCTGTGCTGGTCGGGCTCGGATCTGTTTTCAAAAATCGGCTGCCGCGACGCGGACGACAAGCTCGCGCACCTGAAGATGGTCATCGCCGTCGGCGTCGTCATGGGTCTGCATGCGGCGTATGAGATCTTCATCGGCGGCGTGAGCATCTCGTGGCACGTCATCTGGACGTACCTGCCCGTGTCGCTGCTGTACATCGTGTCGATGGCGCTCGGCTATATCGGCCTGCGCTATATTGAGCTGTCCATCTCGTCGCCGATCTGCAACGCCTCCGGCGCGGTGGTGGCCGTGCTGTACCTGTGCTTCGGCGGGCTGGACGAGGACCTCAGCGGCGGCATGCGCGTCATGGCGCTGGCTGCCGTGGCGCTCGTGTGTCTGGGCGTGATCGGGCTCGGCGTGGTCGAGTCGCGCGAGGATGACGAGCTGCGCCGCGCGCGCCAGGCGGCCTCGAACTACCGCTATGCCAAGAGCTGGCTCGCCCTCGCGCTGCCGGTGGCCTACTGTCTGCTCGACGCGGCCGGCACGTTCGCCGACAGTCTCGTGCTCAGAAGCCTCGACCCGGACTCGGCCAACTGCGCGTATGAGCTGACGTTCCTGTTTGCGGCCGTGGTGTCGTTCGTGTATGTCAAGTTCTTCCGGCACGACCGCTTCCAGCCCAAGCGCGAGGCGCCGAAATATATCGGCGCGCTCTTTGAGACGGCCGGTCAGTTCGCATACATCTACGCCATTGCAGACGAGGACCACGTCATGTACGCCGCGCCCATCATCGCGGCCTACTGCGCAGCGTCCGTGCTCTGGAGCCGCATCTTCCTGCGCGAGAAGCTCTCGTGGCGGCACTATCTCATGCTGGTGCTGATCGTCATCGGCATCGTGCTGCTCGGCATCCTTGACCTGTAAGCGTTGATCAAACCCGCGGCCGCCCCGATCGGGCGGCCGCGCAAAAGCCCTGACCCGTCAGGGCTTTGCGCATGAGACTGGATTCGAGGCGGGCCTTGCCCCCTCGAGCTCCCCCGCTGCTCTGTCCGCTTTCCACTACGGCGCGGATTTTCGGCCTGTCCCACGCGGCCGCCCCGATCGGGCGGCCGCGTTTTGGCACAAATATTTGTCAAGTGTGTAACGGCGGCTTGCAATTGACCGTTTGTCTGGTATAATGATGGCAAATCTGCGCCTTTCGGCGCGGTATTTCGGGAGAAATGTGAAAAATCAGGAGGGATCTCGTGGATACGGAAATCAAATCCAAACGCGGCGGCTGGGGCAGCAACTTCGGCTTCCTCATGGCCTCGATCGGCTCGGCCGTCGGCCTCGGCAACATCTGGGGCTTCCCGTATAAAATGGGCAAGAGCGGCGGTGCCGTGTTCCTGCTGCTGTATCTCGTGCTTGTCGTGCTCGTGGGCGTGACGGTCATGCTCGGTGAGCTCGCGCTCGGCCGCCGCAGCGGCAAGAGCGCCGTGAGCACCTACCGCAGCCTGTCGAAGAAGTACACCTGGCTCGGCTATGCGGGCATCGTGTGCGGCTTTTGCATCATGTGCTTTTACTTCGTGCTCGGCGGCATCGTCCTGCGCTACGCCGCCGGCTACTTTCTGGCCATCTTCGGCGGGAGCGAGTTTGCCTGGTCCGGCCAGGGCACGGGCTTTTTCGGCTATTTTCTGACGGATACGAACAGCATGATCCTGTTTTTCGTGCTCTATATCCTGCTCAACATCCTCGTCGTGTCCGGCGGTGTGCAGGGCGGCATCGAAAAGTTCTGCAACGTCGGCATGCCGGCGCTGTTCTGCCTGCTCGTGTTCATCATCCTCTACATCGCGTGCCAGCCCGGCGCGGCCGAGGGCTACAGGTTCATGTTCAGCCCCGACTTCTCCGTGTTCAGCAATCCGGACATCGGCTTCGGCCGCGTGCTCAAGAGTGCTGCCGGGCAGATGTTCTTCTCGCTGTCGATCGGCCTCGGCGTCATGATGACCTACGGCTCCTATCTCGGCAAGCAGGAGCACCTGCAGCGCAACGCGCTCATCGTCTGCGGCGCGGACACGCTCATCGCGCTCATGGCCGGCATGGCCGTCATGCCCGCCTGCTCCGCCTTCGGCGTGGAGTACGGCGCCGGCCCCGGATTGTTGTTCGCCTCGATGCAGACGGTATTCGCCCACATGGGCAGCGTCGGCAATTTCATCGGCTTCCTGTTTTACCTGCTCGTGCTGATCGCGGCGCTCACGTCGTCGATCTCCATGCTCGAGCTGTGCACGGCCTACGCCGTCGATAAGCAGCTCGACAAGGGCCTCACGCCCAAACGCGCCAAGCACACGGCCAGCGTCGCGGCGCTCGTGTTCGTGGCGGGCTCGCTCGTCGCGCTCGATGGGCTGGGCGCGGGCGTTGCCGGCGGCGCCGCCGTCGAGACACCGGCCACCCTGTTCGGCCTGAGCGTACACGGGTGGAACGACTGCTGGCTCGACCTGTACGACATGATCGCCGAGGGCATCCTCATGCCGCTCGGCGCGCTCGTGATGACGATCCTCATCGGCTGGGTGCTCAAGCCCGAGGTCGTGCAGCTCGAGTGCGAGCAGAGCGGCGTGAAGTACCGCGCCGCCGGTTACTTCAAGGTCTGCTTCAAGTTCATCGTGCCGGTGCTGCTTGCGTTCATCCTCTTCTGCCAGCTCATCGACTTCTTCGGCCTGAAGATCCCCGGCCTGAGCTGACCCCCGCATCATGAAAAGCTCCGTCAGCGTCTGCCCCAACGGGCGGGCGCTGACATTTTTATAACCCTTGTTGAAAAAGCGAAAATGCTCTGCTATACTGGGCTCCACCGCCATTTTCGTCCGAAAGGAGCGCTGCGCCATGCGCAAGACGGCCGTCTACGCCTTCCATCACTCGATCCCGATCCTGATCGGCTTCTTCCCCGTCGGCATCGCCTACGGGCTGCTCATGCAGCAGGCGGGCTACAATTTCCTGTGGTCGGGCGCGTGCAGTCTGTTCGTGCTGGCGGGTTCGCTGCAGTTTCTGATGGTCACGTTCTTTGCCGGCGGCGTGTCGCTCGCCACGGTGGCCGTGCTGGCGCTGCTGCTCAACAGCCGCCACATTTTCTACGGCCTGTCGTTCATCGACAAGTTCCGTTCCTTCGGCCCGTGGCGCTGGTTTCTGATTTATTCGCTGTGCGACGAGAACTATTCGCTGCACTGCTCGCACGATTTCGGCCCCGACGTCAATGAGAAGTGGGCCTACGTGCTCACGGCCGCGTTCGTGACGTTTTACTGGGTCGCGCTGTCCATGCTCGGCGGGCTCGTCGGCTCGCTCATCCCGTTCGACACCACGGGCATCGACTTTGCGCTCACGGCGCTGTTCACGGTCATCGTGGTCGATCAGCTGCGCGGTGCGCGCACGCGCATCCCCGCCGTGGTCGCCGCGGTGTCGAGCATCGGCGCGCTGCTGCTGCTCGGGCCGGACAGGTTCCTGCTGCCGTCCCTGCTCGTGACGGTCGCGGCGCTCACGCTGCTGCGTCCGGTGCTCGAGCCGAAGTATGCCGAAGGAGGTGCCGCCGTATGACCCTCTCCGTCGGACAGAGCATCGCCATCATTGCAGTCTGCGCCGCATGCACGTTTTTGGAGCGCTGGCTGCCGTGGCTGCTGTTCGGCCGCCGCGCCGTGCCGAAGGTCGTGGAGTACCTCGGCAAAATTCTGCCCATGGCCGTCATGGTCTCGCTGCTGGTCTACTGTCTGCGCGGGATGCAGTTCAGCTCCGCCGGGGCGTGGGTGCCGCAGGTCATCGCCGTCGGCGTGACGGCGGGGCTGCACTGGTGGCGGCGCAGCACGCTGCTGAGCATCGCCGCCGGCACCGTGTGCTACATGCTGCTCGTGCAGCTCGTCTTTTGATGCCAAACCGGGCGTCCCGACTGGGACGCCCGGTTTTCGGTTGCACTTTTCCTGCATATCCGTTATAATATAAGGTCTGAAAAGGAACTTCTCCTGCAGCGAGGTCTGCCCATGAAACATGACAAGAAAAAACAATGGCTCTCGATCGGCCTGCTGACGCTCGGCGCGGCGGCGCTGGCGGTGTTTGCCGCCGCAACGCTCGACGCCGGCGACGTGCGCGCCTCGCTCGCGGCGCTGCTGCCGGGCTGGACGGCCGCGATCGTGGGGTGCATGCTGCTGTACTACCTGTGCGACGCGCTCAAGTATCAGCTCATCACGCGCGCGTTCGGCTGCGCGCAGCCGCTCGGTGACAGCATCGACACGTCGATGATCGGCTTCTTCTACTCGGCCGTGACGCCCGCAGCCGCAGGCGGCCAGCCGTTTCAGGTACTGCACATGCACCACCGCGGCATCCCGACCGGCACGGCCACATCCGTCATCTGCACGACGTACTGCCTGTGGAATGTTGCGCTCGTGACGCTCGGCATCGTGGGCATGTGCCTGTGCGGCGGCAAGCTCGCAGCGCAGAGCGCGGCGTGGATCCCCGTGCTGGCGCTGGGGCTGCTCGTGCACGCGGGGCTGCTGACGCTCGTGCTGCTCTCGGCCATTTTCCCGAAGCCGATGTCCGCATTCGGCACGGCGTGCATCCGCTGGCTGTACCGGCGCCGCCCGTTCGTCCGCCGGGGCGCGGACCCCGAGGCGGCCGCCGGGAAATGGTGCGGCTTCGTGGCGGAGTATCACGACGCGTTCGCCGCCGGCATCCGGCACCGCGGCAAGCTCGCCGGCGCGCTCGCGCTTGCACTGGGGCAGTGCACGGCGTACATGTCGGTCGCTTACTGCACGTACCGCGGCTTCGGTCTGCACGGCGTGCCGTTCTGGCAGGTCACGGGCACGCAGGTGCTGCTGTACATCGGGGCGAGCTGCTTTCCCATGCCGGGCGCGTCCGGCGCAAGCGAGGGCACATTCTATCTCGCCTTCTCGCCGCTGTTCGGCGACTATCTGACGACCGCCATGCTCATCTGGCGGCTGGCGTCGTACTATCTCACGATCGTACTGGGCTACATCGCCGTCGTGGCCGAGCGCGTGACGCTGCGCCGCGCCGAGGAATGAACGGGCGCCCGCCGACGGAGAAACGGAAAAAGCAAAAGCGACAGTTCTCATCCGGAACTGCCGCTTTTTTGGTGCCGGCGGCGGGGCTCGAACCCGCACGGTGCTGCCACCGAGGGATTTTAAGTCCCTTGCGTCTGCCTGTTTCGCCACGCCGGCACGCTCCGTCACATCGTACCACCGCAGCCAACACCTGTCAAGCGCAGGAAATCCGGCGCCCGCCGCGCGCGCACATCATCCGATCTGTTCGGCAAATCCGCGCGCCCGCCGCCGATACCCGACACGCCCCTCTTGCATCCCGCCAAAAAATTTGATAAAATAATAAATTATTTCTATAGGTATCGTTTTGGGATTCGAGGCACATTGCACTTATGAAATACCGCAACTGGCAAATTCCATATACAGCGCCGCAGCCGCCGGAAGCATTGCTGCGCGCGGGCTACTCGCCGCTGCTGGCGGTGCTGCTGGCCCTGCGCGGGTATGCCGACCCAGGGCAGGCGCGCGCCTTTCTCAGCGGCGGCGACCAGAGCGTGTTCGACCCCATGCTCCTGCAGGACATGGACAAGGCCGTCGCGCGCATCCGCGCCGCCATCGAGCGCCGGGAAAACGTGGCCGTGTTCGGCGACTATGACGTCGACGGCATCACGTCCACGTGCGTGCTCACGGACTATCTGCGCCGCCGCGGCGTGCCCGTGCACCCGTACATCCCCGACCGCATCGAGGAGGGCTACGGCCTGAACATGGACGCGATCACGAGCCTCCAGCGCGCCAACGACATCACGCTCATCATCACCGTTGACTGTGGCATCACCGCCATCGACGAGACAAACTACGCCCTGCAGCGCGGCATCGACATGGTCATCACCGACCACCACGAGTGCAGCGGGCAGGCGATCCCGAACGCTGTGGCCGTCGTGGACCCGAAGCGCCCCGGCTCGGAGTATCCGAACAGCGGGCTCGCGGGCGTGGGCGTGGCGTATAAGCTCCTGTGCGCGCTCGAGGGCAACAGTGACCGGGTCCTGCGCGATTACGGTGACCTGGTCGCCATCGGCACGGTGGCGGACGTCATGCCCCTCACGGGCGAGAACCGCTACCTTGTGGCGCAGGGACTGGCGCAGATCAACGCCCGCCCCCGGCCGGGCATCCGCGCACTGCTGCACGAGTGCGGCGCCGAGGGCCGCACCGTCACGGCCACGACCATCGGCTTCACGCTCGCGCCGCGCATCAACGCGGCCGGCCGTCTGGGCAAGACGGCCGTCGCGGCGCTGCTGCTGCTGACACAGGACGACCAGGATGCCGACCGCTACGCCGCCGGGCTCTGCCAGCTCAACCGCGAGCGGCAGGCGCTCGAGCAGCAGATCTGGGAGGAGGCCTCGGCCATCGCGTGCCGCTACCCGCCGCGGATGCCGCTCGTGCTCGCGAGCGACTCGTGGCACCAGGGCGTGATCGGCATCGCCGCCTCGCGCCTGAGCGAGGAATTTCACCTGCCGACGATCATGATCTGCTGCGACGGCGAGCGCGGCAAGGGCTCGTGCCGCAGCTTCGGCGGCTTCAACCTGTACAACGCCCTGAGCGCCTGCTCGGAGTATCTCGAGGGCTTCGGCGGCCACGCGCTGGCGGCCGGGCTGACGATCCGGCGCGAGAATATCGACCGCTTCCGCCGCGCGCTCGGCGAGTATTACCGCCAGAACCCGGCCGATGACCTGCCGGAGCTCACGTGCGACCTGCGCGTGAACGATCCGCACCTGCTGACCATGCCGTGCATCGAGTCGCTCGACGCGCTCGAGCCGTGCGGCAACGGCAATCCCAAGCCTCTGCTGTGCATCACGGGCGCGCGGCTCGTCAACGCCGTGCCCATCGGCGGCGGCCGCCACCTGCGGCTGCATTTTGCCAAGGGCGGGTATAATTATGCCGGCATCTTCTTCTCCTGCACCCCGGCAGAGCTGGGCGTGCGCATCGGCCAGTGGGTGGACGTGGCCTTCACGCCGCAGATCAATGAATTCCGCGGCCGCCGCAGCGTGCAGCTGCTCGTGACGGACGTGCGCCCGAGTGACCCGCTGCCCCTGTGCCGCGCGCTGCTGAAAAATCAGTGCATCCCCGCGTGGGACACGGTGGACCTCTACCCCCTGCGCGCGGACTTTGCCGTGGCGTGGCGGTGGCTGAGCGCGCCGGTGTCCTTCCCGCTCGGGGAGCTGCCCGCGCGCGCGCCCATGCGGCCGGAGAAGTTTTGCGTGTGCCTGCGCGTCATGGCCGAGATGGGGCTCGCCGCCGTGGACTTTGACGGCGAAACGCTGCGCCTGCGCCCGCTGCCGACGAGCGGCAAGGTGGATCTCGGCGCATCGAAGCTGCTGCAGGCTCTCCGCGAGCGCCGCCAGAGCCTGCTATGAATCCCTTTCAAAAAATCCCCATTCCGTTCCGGAAAGGAGCTGTCCCTATGTCTGAAGCGACCCGCGCCGAAAACGTGACCCCGAAGCCCTATGACCTCGAGGCCCACTATCAGGAGCTGGAACAGAAGATCACCGCCGCCGGCATTCCGGCCGATCTCGGCCGCGTGCGCGCGGCCTTCGAGTGCGCCGACCGCGCGCACTCCGGCCAGAAGCGCCGCGACGGCTCACCCTACGTGTCGCACTGCATCGCCGCCGCCATCATCACGGCGGAGATGGGGCTCGACGAGGACTCGATCATCGCCGCCCTCCTGCACGACACGATCGAGGACACCTCGCTCACGCACGAGGACATCGCGCGCAGCTTCGGCACCTCGGTGGCTGACATCGTCGAGGGCGTCACGAAGCTCACGCGCGTGCAGTACACAAGCGTCGAAGAGCAGCAGATGGAGAACATGCGCAAGATGCTCATGGCCATGGCCAAGGACATCCGCGTCATCCTCATCAAAATGGCCGACCGCCTGCACAATATGCGCACGATGGCCTACCAGAGCGAGGAAAAGCAGCGCATCAAATCTCTCGAGACGATGGAGATCTACGCCCCCATCGCACACCGCCTCGGTATGCAGAAGATCAAGTGGGAGCTGGAAGATCTCTCGCTGCTGTATCTCGACCCCGCGGGCTACAAGGCCATCACGGACGCGCTCGACGAGCGTATGCCCACGCTTGAAAAATTCATGGGCGAGATGCGCACGCAGATTCGCGAGCGCCTGGAGGCCGACGGCGTGCACGCGACGATTTCGAGCCGCATCAAGCACATCTACAGCATCTACCGCAAGATGTACGCGCAGAAGCTCGACATCAACGGCATTTTTGACCTCTGCGCATTCCGCGTCATCGTGGACACGATCCCCGACTGCTACAACGTGCTCGGCATCATCCACGACATGTATAAGCCGCTGCCCGGCCGCTTCAAGGACTACATCAGCACGCCGAAGCCGAATATGTACCAGAGCGTGCACACGACGGTCATCGGCTCGGAGGGCATCCCGTTCGAGGTGCAGATCCGCACGTGGGAGATGCACATGACAGCGGAGTACGGCGTTGCGGCGCACTGGAAATACAAGACCGGCAGCGGCGAGGGCACCAAGCCCGGCGACGAGGAGAAGTTCGCCTGGATTCGCCGCCTGCTCGAAACGCAGCAGGAGTCCGACGCGCAGGACTTTTTCCACAACCTGAAGGTGGACATGTTTGCCGACGAGGTGTTTGTGTTCTCGCCGAAGGGCGATGTCATCAACCTGCCCGCCGGCGCAACGCCGATTGACTTTGCCTATAGCATCCACTCCGCAATCGGCAACAGCATGGTCGGCGCGACGGTCAACGGCCGCATCGTGAACTTCGACTACGTGCTGCAAAACGGCGACATTGTGGACATCCGCACGTCGAAAAATGCGCCCGGCCCCAGCCGCGACTGGCTCAATCTCGCCAAGAGCGGCGCCGCGCGCACGAAGATCAAGCAGTGGTTCAAAAAAGAGCGCCGCGAGGAGAACATCGTCCACGGCAAGGAGCAGTTTGAGCGCGAGCTGCGCGCCAACGGCATCGCCCCGGCCGACATCATGGGCGACGAGATCCTGCCGCTCATCCTAAAGCGGCTGGCCTTCACCTCGCTCGACGATCTGTACGCCGCCATCGGCTATGGCGGCGTGACCGCCACGCGTACCGTCAACCGCATCCGCGACGAGATCCTGCGCAACCAGAAGGCCAACCAGAAAAATGCCATCGACCGCATCAACGAGGCGGCCGAGCGCCGCAACAAGCGAGCGCGCCACGCCGTGCATGGCATCCTCGTCGAGGGACTGGACAACTGCCTCATCAAATTCTCCCGCTGCTGCACGCCGGTGCCCGGCGACAGCATCATCGGCTTCATCACGCGCGGCGCGGGCGTGTCCATCCACCGAACAGACTGCGAAAACTACCTCGCCAGCCGCGACAATCCGGAGACCGCCGGCCGCTGGATCCGCGTGAGCTGGGCCGAGCACACCACCGATTCCTACAGCACGACGCTCATGCTGCTCAGCGCACAGCGCTCGGGTCTCGTCATGGACGTGGCCACGGCGCTCAACACGCTCAACGCCAAGGTGCGCACGCTCACCGCGCGCGACGTGGACAGTGGCCGCTCGACCATCACGATCACCGTCGAGGTGCACGATCTGGCCGAGCTGCGCACGATCATCAGCCGCCTGAGCGCCGTCCGCGGCGTCATCCGCATCTCGCGCAGCGGCACGTCCGACACCGCGAAGGCCACCGCAAGCACCGCGGAGCTGCAGGCCGAGCATGTCAAAAACGCCAAAAAAGCCAAACAGGAGGGCAAAATATGAGAGCCGTCGTCACCCGCGTCACCGAGGCATCCGTCACCATCGACGGCGCCGAATACAGCCGCATCGGCCGGGGCTTTCTCGTCCTGCTGGGCGTGCACGTGTCTGATACCGCGGCGGAGGCCGACCGCATCGTCGACCGCATCTGCGGCCTGCGCGTGTTTGAGGACGCCAATGGCAAAATGAACGTCAACCCCGCCGACGCCGGGGCCGAGCTGCTCATCGTGAGCCAGTTCACCCTCTTTGCCGACTGCCGCTCCCGCCGCCCCGGCTTCACGGCCGCCGCCCGGCCGGAGACCGCCGTGCCGCTCTATGAGCGCGTGATCGCGGGCTGTCAGGCCCGCGGCTTCACCGTGCGCACGGGCGTGTTCGGCGCGGACATGCAGGTCGCGTCCGTCAACGACGGCCCTGTTACCATCCTGCTCGACACCGATCAATTATAAAGGAGGCCACCCCATGCTCATCAAATGTCTGCCCGTCGGGCACCTCATGACCAACTGCTACATCGTCACGGACGAGACCACGCTCGAGTGCGCCGTCATCGACCCCGGCGACGAGTCCAACACCATTCTCTACTACCTCGAGGACAACCACCTCACCTGCCGCGCCATCCTGCTCACGCACGGCCACTATGACCACACCGGCGCCGTCTACGCCGTGCACGAGGAGACCGGCGCGCCCGTGTACATGAACGCGCTCGACGCGGGCACAGCCGTCGCGTTCGACAGCTACACGTTCACCCCGCCCGAGGGCACCATCTTTTATAAGGAGGGCGACGAGGTCAGGGTCGGCAATCTGACCTTCCGCGTCATGGAGACGCCCGGCCACACGCCCGGCGGCGTGACGCTCATCTGCGGTGACGCGCTCTTCACCGGCGACACGCTCTTCGCCGGTTCCTGCGGCCGCACGGACTTTGCCGGCGGCAGCATGGAGGTCGAGCTGCAGTCGCTGGCAAAGATCGCGGCCCTGCCCGGCGATTACGAGGTCTACCCCGGCCATATGGACTGCTCCACGCTCGAGACCGAGCGCCGCTTCAACCCCTACCTGACCGCGCTGCAAAACCGCAGACAGTAAAAACCGTAAAAACACGACCGGCGGGACACGAGCCCGCCGGTTTTTTCACGCGCGCAAAGAACCTTTGCGTGACAAATCGCCGCCGCACATGGTATGCTTTGGGCGAGGTGAACACCATGCGCGACATTGGGTCCAATATCCGCCGCGCCCGCACGCGCCGGCATCTGACGCAGGACGATCTGGCGCAGGCCGTGCACACGACGCGGCAGACCATATCGAATTACGAGACTGGCCGCTCCCGCCCGGACGTCGAGACGCTGCAGCGGCTCGCGGACGCGCTCGGTGTCGAGCTCACGGAGCTGCTGGACGAGACGCCGCCCGCCGCCGTCCGCCGGGCGGCACTGCGCAGGCTGTGCATCACGGGGGCCGTCACGCTCGTGCTGACCGGGCTGCGGGCATACCTGCACGCAGTCTGCCTCCGGCAGTACCAGCGCGGAGACATGGTGCCGCTGGCGGCCATGCTCATAACCGAGCCTCTGCTGCTGTGCGCGCTGGCGTGGACGCTGCTGCAAGCGCTGCGCATGGTCACGCGCCTGCGGCCGCGGCGCGGCGCGCCCTGGGTGCACCCGCTCGTCTGGGCGCTGTTCGGCCTGTGTCTGGCAATTCTGGTCGTCAGCGTCGTGCTGCCCGCGGCCGGTGTGATGCTGCCGCGGTTGTACAGCGCCCGCAGCACCACGGCGGCGCTGTTTTTCCTCCTCGGCGCGCTGCTCTGGCTGACGCAGCCGGACGCCGCGCCGTAAAACTGCACAAAGGCAACCGGCAGAAGTTCGCTTCTGCCGGTTTTTTGCCGGTTTCGGGGAAAAGTGCCCGCGCCCCCTTGCAATCCGTGGCCGCGCGTGGTATATTGTTCTCGCTCGAAAAACATCTGTCCGCTATACGTGGGCAATTTTCATCAAAACAAAAGTGAGGGAACATCATGAACATCGGACTTCTGGGCTTTGGCGTTGTCGGCAGAGGCGTTTACGATATGCTCTCCGGCCGGGACGATATCCGCGCGGCGTGGGTGCTGTGCCGGCGCGATCTCGGCGAGCTGACAGCCCGAACCACCTACGAGATGCAGGACATTCTCAATGACCCGGCGGTGGACACCGTTGTGGAGGTCATGGGCGGCCTGCACCCGGCGTATGAATACGTGGCGGCCGCGCTGCGCGCCGGGAAAAACGTGGTGTCCTCGAACAAATACCTCATGTGCCGGTACTATGACGAGCTCACAGCGCTCGCCAAGGAGCACGGCGCGGCACTGCGGTGCACGGCGGCGGTCGGCGGCGGCATTCCGTGGCTGACCAATCTCGAAAAGGCCGCGCGCGCCAACCACATCTCCCGCGTCTGGGGCATCCTCAACGGCACGACGAACTACATCATGGACGCCATGCACGGCAGCGACGTCGATTTTGCCGACGTACTCGCGCAGGCGCAGGCGCTCGGCTACGCCGAGGCCGACCCCTCGGCTGACATCGACGGGCTGGACATCCAGCGCAAGCTGATCCTGTCCGCCAACGTGGCCTTTGGCGTATCGCTGCGCGAGGCGGACGTGCCGGTGTTCGGCATCCGCAACGTGCGCAAGGCGGACATTGCCCGCTTTCAGGCGCACGGCTGCACGTGCAAGCTGATCGCGACGGCGGAGCAGGCCGGCGGCAGCATCCGCGCCTACGTAGAACCGACGCTGCTGGGCCGCGACGCGCTCGAGGCGGCCGTGCCCGCGAACTTCAACCTCATCAGCATGGACGGAGACCGCATGGGCGTGCAGAGCTTCTTCGGTCAGGGCGCGGGCCGTTACCCGACGGCCTACAATGTCGTGCAGGATCTCGTGGACATCGAGCGCGGCGTACACGCGTTTTATACCGATTCGTTCGTCCCGGCCGTGCCGGACAATTCCGGCGTGCAGCACCGCTACTACGTGCGCACGCAGGCCGCGCTGCCGGAGCTGGACACCCTCGCCGAGGGCGACTGGGACGGTGCCGTCATCACGCAGCCCGTGCCCGTGAGCCGGATGCATGCGCTCATGGCGCAGGCGCTGGAGCACGACGGTGAGAGCTTCTTTGCCGCGCTGCAATAAGGAGGGCCCCATGCTGAAGGTTGCAAAATTCGGCGGCTCGTCGATGGCGGACGCCAAACAGTTTGAAAAAGTGCGCGACATCGTGCGCGCCGACCCCGCGCGGAAGGTGATCGTCGTGTCCGCTGCCGGCAAGCGCGGCGCGGACGACCACAAGCTCACAGACCTCCTGTACCTGTGCTACGCGCACCTGCAGTACGGCGTGAGCTGCGACGCCATCTTCCAGATGATCGCCGATCGCTACATCGCCATCCGCGACGAGTGCGGCCTGCACGTCGACATTGAGGCCGAGCTCGCCGTGCTGCGCCAGCAGATGCGCGCCGGCATCTCGGAGGAGGAGCTCGTATCGCGCGGCGAATATTTCTCCGCCCTGCTCATGGCGGACTACCTCGGCTACTCGTTTCTGGACGCGGAGCTGTGGGTACGCTTCCAATTCGACGGCTCGATCGACAAGGAGGCGTCCTATGCCGCGCTGCAGCGCCTGGCCGACGGCCGCAGCGTCGTCATCCCCGGCTTTTACGGCGTGACGCCCGACGGCAAGATCCGCACCTTCTCCCGCGGCGGCAGCGACATCACCGGTGCGCTCGCGGCCGCGGCGCTCAACGCCGACGTGTACGAAAACTGGACGGACGTGTCCGGCATCCTCATGGCCGATCCGCGCATCGTGCCCGACCCGCTGCCGATCGAGCGCATCACGTATAACGAGCTGCGCGAGCTGAGCTTCGTCGGTGCGCAGGTGCTGCACGAGGGCACGGTCTTCCCCGTGCGCGAGAAGAACATCCCGCTCAACATCCGCAACACCAACGCCCCCGACCACCCCGGCACGCTCATCATGGAGTCGTTCGACGATGTGGACGACGGCCGGCTCATCACCGGCATCGCGGGCAAGAAAAACTACTCCATCATCACCATCGCCAAGACCGGCATGTCCTCGAGCGTGGGCATGTTCCGGCAGGTGTTCGAGGTGTTTGAGCGCCACGGCGTGAGCATTGAGTACGCCCCCAGCGGCATCGACTGCCTGTCGCTCGTCGTCCCGAGCGAAAAGGTCGCCCCCTGTCTGTACTCCATCCTCGGCGAGCTGGAAAAGCAGCTGCGCCCGGACAATCTGCACGTGACGGAGAACATCTCCATCGTCGCGGCCGTCGGCCGGAAGATGGTGTTCCGCCCCGGCACGTCGGGCCGCATCTTCGCCGCCCTCGGCGAGCACGGCATCAACATCCGCATGATCTCGCAGGGGCCGGATGAGCTCAACATCATCGTCGGCGTGGACACGAAGGATTTCGCACCCGCCATCCAGGTCCTGTACAACAGCTTTGTGAAATAAGAAAGGAAGTTTTCGGATATGAAGCAGTATCGTGTTGCCATTCTCGGCGCCAGCGGCGCCGTCGGACAGGAAATGATGAAGATCCTCGCCGAGCGCAAGTTCCCCGTCGGAGAGCTGCATCTGCTCGCGAGCGCCCGCTCGGCCGGCAAAGTCGTGTCGTGGCAGGGGCAGGACATCGTCGTCGAGGAGGCGACGGACGCCGCCTTCGCCGGCATGGACATCGTCCTCGGCGCGGCGGAAAACGACATTGCCGAGCGCTTCGCCCCCGCGATCGTGCGCTCCGGCGCCGTGTTCGTGGATAACTCCTCGGCCTTCCGCCTGGACCCGAACGTGCCGCTCGTTGTGCCGGAGATCAACGCCGGAGACGTCAAGCTGCACCACGGCATCATCTCGAATCCCAACTGCTCGACCATCATCACGCTGACCGCCATCAACGCGCTGCGCAAGCTCTCGCCCATCCGCGACATGGTCGTGTCCACCTATCAGGCCGTGTCCGGCGCGGGCGCCGGCGGCCCGGTCGAGCTGCAAAATGAGGTCGACGCCCTGCGCGCCGGCAAGACCTACGCGCCGAAGGTGTTCGCGCACCAGATCGCCTACAATGTCATCCCGCAGATCGGCGGCGAGCAGTGCGACGGCTACACCTCCGAGGAGATGAAGCTCCAGAACGAGGGCCGCAAGATCCTGCATCTGCCGGACATGAACGTCTCGTGCACCTGCGTGCGCGTGCCCGTCGTGCGCAGCCACTCCATCTCCGCCGCCGTGCACTTCGTGCACCATATCTCCGTCGACGAGGCGCGCGCGGCCATCGCCGCCGCCCCCGGCTGCCGCCTCGTGGACGATCTCGACGCGCTGCAGTACCCCATGCCGCTCGACACGTCGGATCAGGACCTCGTGTTCGTCGGCCGCATCCGCCCCGACCTGACCGATCCCAACGGCCTGTGCCTCTGGTGCTGCGGCGACCAGGTGCGCAAGGGCGCGGCCACCAACTGCGTGCAGATCGCAGAGCTGCTGATCCAGAACGCCTGAAAAGCGAAAACGACCCCGGCGGCTTCGAGAAGAAGCCGCCGGGGTTCCGTTTTGCGATACATGGCAGCAGGATCCGCCCCCTTGCGCAAGCGGCGCGGGTGTGGTATCCGCCGCATCCGGCACACGGTCATGACCGGCGAGCCGGACGACTGAAAAAAGAAAACGCCGCGGAGGCTTCCGCGGCGTTTTTTGTTATCCCTTGAGCTGCTGCTCGTATTCCTCCTGCGGCCGCAGGCGGCCGACAGCCGAGAACGACACGCGGTCAAAGTCCAGCGTCTCGCGCGCGAGGCCGAGGATGTCCTCACGCGTGACGGCGTCGTAGCGCGCGAGCACCTCGTCCGCCGGGAGCACCCGGCCGAGGTACAGCTCAGAATAGCCGAGCTTGTTCATGCGCGAGGCGGTGGATTCCTCCGCCATGAGCACGCTCGCATGCACCTGTTCGCGCGCGCGGTCGAGCTCCGATTGCGTAACGCCGTCGGTGCGGAAGCGCTCAAGCTCGTCGCGGATGAGCGCGAGGGCGCGCTGCTCCGTCTCGCGGCCGACGGCGGCAGAGATGCCGAACATGCCGCAGTCGAGAAAGCTCGCCGTGTAGGTGTAGATGGCGTAGCACAGGCCGTTTTTCTCGCGCACGGTCTGAAACAGGCGCGAGGACATGTTCCCGCCGAGAATGGACGAGAGCAGCGCCATGGTAAAGCGCGCCTCCGACCCCGTCGGCAGGCCGGGGAAGCCGATGCTGATCTGGTTTTGCTCGATAGCCTTGCGCTTGAGCGTGAAGGCCGGGGTGTAACTGCCGGAGCGCATGGTCAGGTCCGGCCGGCCGGGCAGGAACGAGAAGTGCGCGGCAAGGCGCGCGATGTTTTCGTCCGTGAAGCTGCCGGACACGGCGATGACAATGCGCGGCGCGATATAGTGCGCGATCTGGAACGAGCGCAGGCGCGCCCCCGTCAGCCGGTCGATCGAGGCCGGGCGCCCGAGCACCGGCCGCCCCAGCGCACCGGGGAAGGCGGCGCCGATGAGCCGCTCCGTGACCAGATCCTCCGGCGTGTCGGCGTACATGTCCATCTCCTCGCGGATGACGCCGCGCTCGTTGGCCACGTCCGCCTCGGCAAAGTTCGATGTGAAGAGCATCTCGGCGAGCAGGTCGCCCGCGCGGTCGAGGTGCTCGTCGAGCACGCGCGCATAGTAGCAGGTGCCCTCGCGCGTGGTATAGGCATTCACCTGGCCGCCGATGGCGTCCATGCGCTCTGCCAGCTCGGAGGCGGAGTGCTGTGCCGTCCCCTTGAAGAGCATGTGCTCGATGAAGTGCGCGCTGCCGGTCTCGCACGGCGATTCATACCGTGACCCGACGCCGATCCACACGCCGATGGCCGCCGAGCGCACGTGCGGCATGTGCTCATAGACGATGCGCACGCCGTTCGGCAGCGTCTGTTTTTCGTACATGATGTGCTGTCCCCCCGTGGAAAAAGGGGCGGGGTGTCTGCGCACCCCGCCCTCACAGTTGTGCTGAGATTACATCAGGCCCTTTTCACGCATCGCATCCTTGCGGGACAGATCGATGCGGCCGCGATCGTCGACATTCATGACCTTGACCCAGGTCATGTCGCCGATCTTGAGCACATCCTCGACCTTTTCGGTGCGCTTGAACTCGAGGTCCTTGATCTTGATGAGGCCGTCCTTGCCCGGAGCCAGCTCGACCCAGGCGCCGAAGTCGCTGCGGATGTTGGAGACCTTGCCGTAGTACAGCTCGCCGACTTCCGGCTCGAAGACGATGTTCTCGATGGTCTTGCGCGCGGCGCGGCAAGCCTCGATGTCCTCGGACGCGATGAAGATGGAGCCGTCGTCCTCGATGTCGATCTTGCAGCCGGTGTCGGCGCAGATCTTCTGGATGACCTTGCCGCCCGAGCCGATGACCTCGCGGATCTTGTCGGGGTTGATCTTCATCTGGATCATCTTCGGGGCGGAATCGGCCAGCTCCTTGCGCGGCTCGGCGATCGCCTTGAGCATGATCTCATCAAGGATCTGGAAGCGGGCCTCGCGCGTCATGCGGAACGCTTCCTTGACGATCTCGTGCTTGAGGCCGTCGTTCTTGAGGTCCATCTGGATGGCGGTGATGCCCTGCTTCGTGCCGGCGACCTTGAAGTCCATCTCGCCGTGGAAGTCCTCAACGCCCTGAATGTCGATGAAGGTGGTGAAGTCATCACCGTCCTGGATCAGGCCGCAGGAGATGCCGGCGACCGGCGCCTTGATGGGCACGCCGGCGTCCATGAGTGCGAGCGTGGAGCCGCAGATGGAGCCCTGAGACGTGGAGCCGTTGGACGAGAGCACCTCGGACACCACGCGGATGGCGTACGGGAACTCCTCGACCGGCGGGATGACGCACTGCAGCGCCTTCTCGACGAGGGCGCCGTGACCGTACTCGCGGCGGTTGGTGCTGCGGGCGGCGCGGGCGTCGCCGGTGGAGTACGGCGGCATATTGTAGTGGTGCATGAAGCGCTTTTCTTCCTCTTCCCAGATGGTGTCGAGCTTCTGGGCCATGGACAGCGTCGCGAGCGTGGCGATGGACAGCACCTGCGTCTGGCCGCGGGTGAACAGGCCGGAGCCGTGCACGCGCGGAATCACGCCGACCTCGGCATCGAGCGGGCGGATCTCGTTCATCTTGCGGCCGTCAACGCGGTGACCGGCGAGCAGCCACTTCTTGACGATCTTTTTCTGCATCTTGTAGAGGATCTCGTCCATGTACTGCATCATGTCCGGGTGCTCCTCTTCATATTTTGCCTGCACGGCGGCGATCCATTCATTCACGCGCGCCTCGCGCACGTTCTTGTCGTCGGTGTCCATGCAGTACTCCATGGCCTCCATCTCGTTGGCGCACAGGAGCTCGAACAGGTCCTCGTCAAAGGACGCGTGCTCATACTCGAACTTCGGCTTGCCGATCTCGCTGACCATCTTGTCGATGAGGTCGAGCACGGGCTGCAGGTGCTCATGCGCCTGCACGATGCCCTCGTACATGACATCGTCCGGCACCTGGTCGGCCTCGGACTCGATCATGACGATCTTCTTGTGCGTGGCCGCGATGGTGGTGGTCATGCGGTTGGTCTTGCGCTGCTCCTGCGTGGGGTTGAAGAGGTACTTCTCCCCGTCCCAGCCGAGGACGATGCCGGCGATGGGGCCGTTGAACGGCACGTCGGAGATGCTCACCGCGGCGCTCGCGCCGATCATGGCGGTGATCTCCGGGCTGCAGTCGCGGTCGACGGACAGGACCTCGCAGGCGATGATGACGTCGTTGCGCAGGTCGCTCGGGAAGAGCGGGCGCATCGGGCGGTCGATCAGGCGGCTGGCAAGCACGGCGGGCAGGCTGGGCTTGCCCTCGCGGCGCATGAAGCTGCCGGGGATGCGGCCGACGGCGTAGAGCTTTTCGTTGAAGTCAACGGACAGCGGGAAGTAATCCACACCGTCTTTCGGGCGGGCGGAGGCCGTGCAGGTGACGAGCACGGTCGTCTCGCCGTAGCTGACGAGGACGGCGGAGTTGCACAGCTCTGCGAGTTTGCCGGTCTCCATCACGAGGGGACGGCCTTCATACTCGATCTCGTAGCGCTTGTAGTTGGGGAACTGCTTGTGCGTGGTGATGATCATGGGTTCTGGTGCTCCTTTCTTTTGTTGGCGGAAACGCCAGAGCCAGCACTTGCATCCGCGTCCCATGCGCGATGGGGCGCAGATTCAAATACTGGGCAGCGGCGCTCCCGAAAATGGGCTGCCGGGGCGAACGAAAAAAGCAGGGGGACAATATGAAATTATCCCCCTGCGTTCAAACGTTCATACCCTTCGGAAAAGCCGAACTTACTTACGGATGTTCAGCTTTGCAATGATCGCACGATAACGCTCGATGTCCTTCTTGGCGAGGTAGTCGAGCAGACGGCGGCGCTTACCGACCATCTTGTACATGCCCAGACGGCTGTGCTTGTCGTTCGGGTGCACCTTCAGGTGATCGGTGAGCTGGTGGATGCGCTCGGTGAGGATGGCGATCTGGACCTCCGGAGAACCGGTGTCGCCCTCGTGCGTCTTGTTGGCTTCGATGACTGCGGTCTTTTCAGCTTTGGTAATCATGGGAATGACTTCCTTTCTTTGTTTTCGTATCCGCTGGCGCAGAACCGGGCGGAAAGGCACCGCTGCAAAGCGGCCAGGCCCCGGATCCGGGCACATGGACTGTTTTACAATACCACACCCCGCGGTACTTGTAAAGAGAAATCTTTCTTAATTCGCGCCCGGCAGCGAGATGATCGTACCGCTGCCGCCGGTGACGGTGGGCAGCTTGCCGTCCCACTTCTCAACGGTCTTGTTCTGAATGATCTGGTCGGTAAGCGAGGCGCTGACGGAGCGGTTGGCCTCGGCTTCCGCCTCCGCGCGGATCTTGGTGGCCTCGGCCTCCGCTTCCGCGTTCGTGATGGCGGTCTGTTTTTCGGTCTCGGCCTTGAGCAGCTGCTGCTGCGCGACCTGCTTTTCCTCGATGGCATTGATGAACGCGTCCGAGAAGTCAAAATCGATGATGTTCACGTCCGTGACGTACAGCCCAGCGTCGTTGAGCTTGGCATTGAGCTGCTCGACCAGCCCCTCGGAGATGAGCACACGGTTCGTGACGCTCTCCTCGGCGGTGTAGACGGCGGTGATCGCCTTGAGCACCTCGTTGACGGCCGGCACAACGAGCACGGTCTCATAGTTTGCGCCGATGTTCTTATAAATACTGTAGCTCTTGGCCGTGTCGACGCGGTAATTGATGGCCAGCACCGTCTGCACGCTCTGCAGGTCCTTGGAAAACGCCTCGGTCTGCACCTCGAGCTTCTGGATGCGGTTGTCGATCTTCACGACCTTCTGCACGAACGGCGCCTTGAAGTGGATGCCTTCGGCCAGCACACCCTCCTTGACCTTGCCGAGTGTGACGACGACGCCGGTGTGACCCGCCTGCACGATGGTGATCGAATTGAGCAGGACGATGAGCACGGCCAGTACGATCAGCGCAGGGCGGAGGATCTTTTTCACGGTTTCACTGCGCACGGGCGAGGTTTTCATGTGCGGTTCTCCTCTCTGTTTCTGGTTTTTGTACTTTGTGCCCATTTTACTGGACAGGCCGTATCTCTGTCAACAAAAACCGCACACAGTGTGCAGAAAAATCCCGCCGCCGTCTCCATGAGACGGCGGCGGGATTCGTTTTGGGGACTTATTTTGCACCCTTGCCGTGGGCGGCCTTCATGCGGCGCTCATGGTCGAGAATGCGCTTGCGGATGCGCAGGCTCTTGGGTGTGACCTCGAGCAGCTCGTCGTCCGCGAGGAACTCCAGGCACTGCTCCAGGCTCAGCTTGCGCGGCGGCACAAGACGCAGCGCATCGTCAGAGCCGGCGGCGCGGGTATTCGTGAGCTGCTTTTTCTTGCAGACGTTGACGGTGATGTCCTCCTGCTTCGGCGACACGCCGACGACCATGCCGGCATACACGGGCACACCCGCACCGATGAACAGCTGGCCGCGCTCCTGCGCGTTGAACAGGCCGTAGGTGATGCTCTCGCCGGTCTCGAACGAGACGAGCGAGCCGGTGTTGCGGCGGCTGAGGTCGCCCTTATAAGGGGCGTAGCTGTCAAAGACGGAGGCCATGATGCCCTCGCCCTTCGTATCGGTCAAAAACTCGTTGCGGTAGCCGAACAGGCCGCGCGCCGGCACGAGAAACTCCAGCCGCGTGCGCTTGCCGATGGGCTCCATCTGCTGCAGCTCACCCTTGCGGGTGCTGAGCTTTTCGATCACGGAGCCGACCGCATCGGTCGGCACATCGGCGACGAGGCGCTCAATGGGCTCGCACTTCTGGCCGTCGATCGTCTGGTAGAGCACGCGCGGGGGCGAGACCTGGAACTCATAGCCCTCGCGGCGCATGGTCTCGATGAGGATGGACAGCGACATCTCGCCGCGGCCGGCGACGTTGAACGAATCCGTCGCGCCCTCGAGATCGGTCACGCGCAGAGACACGTCCTTGAGCGTCTCGCGGTAGAGCCGCTCGCGGATCTGGCGGCTGGTGACGAACTTGCCCTCGCGGCCGGCAAACGGGCCGTCGTTGACGGAGAAGGTCATCTCCATCGTGGGCGCGGAGATCTTCACAAACTCGATCGGCTCAACGCAGGTCGGCGCGCAGATCGTATCGCCGATGGTGATGTCGCCGATGCCGGACATGGCGATGATGCTGCCGGCCTCCGCCTCCGTGACGGGCACGCGCTGCAGGCCCTCGAACTCGTACATGGACACGGCCTTGGCCTTCTTGGCCGGGGCGTCCGGCTGGTGGTAGTTGCACACGGCGATCTCCTCGTTCTGGCGGATGACACCGCGCTCGATGCGGCCGATGGCGATGCGGCCGACGAACTCATTGTAGTCGATGGACGACACGAGCATCTGGAACGGCGCGTCGACATTCTGTTCCGGCGCGGGGATATACTCCAGGATCGTCTCGAACAGCGGGCGCAGATCCTTGCCCGGCACGTCCGGGGAGTAGGACGCGGTGCCCTGCCGGCCCGAGCAGAAGAGCATGGGCGAGTCGAGCTGTTCGTCGGTCGCGTTGAGGTCCATGAGCAGCTCGAGCACCTCGTCGATGACCTCGTGGATGCGCTGGTCGGGGCGGTCGATCTTGTTGATGACGACGATGACGCGGTGGCCGAGCTCAAGCGCCTTGCTGAGCACGAAGCGCGTCTGCGGCATGGGGCCCTCGGCGGCGTCGACGAGCAGGATGACACCGTTGACCATCTTCAGGACACGCTCGACCTCGCCGCCGAAGTCGGCGTGGCCCGGGGTGTCGACGATGTTGATCTTCGTGTCGCCGTAGCGCACGGCGGTATTCTTGGCCAGGATCGTGATGCCGCGCTCGCGCTCCAGATCGTTGGAGTCCATGACGCGGTCGACGACCTCCTGATTTTCGCGGTAGACGCCGCTCTGCTTGAGCATCTCGTCGACCAGGGTGGTCTTGCCGTGGTCAACGTGGGCGATGATGGCGACGTTTCTCAATTTCTCCATTTTGCACACTTCCTCAACGCAAATACATATTTCAAAATCATTTTTGTTTGCACGAAACTGTATTTTAGCATGGAAAACCTGATATTGCAACAGTTTTTCGTGTTTACATTCCCCGAACGGCATGATAAAATGTGTCCATATCCGTATTTTTCGTTTTTGAGAGGACATATGATGGATTCCAACTTCTTTGCGCTCATTTCGCGCATGCGCTATATCGCACGCTGGGGCCTGATGCGCAACGCCCTGCCCGAGAACATTCAGGAGCACAGCCACATGGTGGCCGTGCTGGCGCACGCGCTCGGCGTCATCCGGCGCGACATATTCCACGAGCCGTGCGATGTCAACGCCCTCGCGACGGCGGCGCTGTATCACGACGCGTCGGAGATCCTCACGGGCGACCTGCCGACGCCGATCAAGTACCACAACGCGGAAATCATGTCGGCCTACCACGCGGTGGAGGATCTGGCCGTGCAGAAGCTGCTCGGCATGCTGCCGCCGGAGCTGCGCGCGACCTACGCCGGCGTGCTCGCCGAGGACAAGAACGGCGACATTTACCCGCTCGTGAAGGCGGCCGACAAGCTCTCGGCCTACATCAAGTGCATCGAGGAGCGCAAGGCCGGCAACAACGAGTTTCTCTCCGCCGAGGCGCAGACGCGCGCGGCGCTCGATGCCTCGCCTCTGCCGGAGGTGCAGTATTTTCTGGAACATTTCATTCCCGCGTTCGAGCGCGATCTTGACGAGCTCGGCGCGATCGGTCAATAAGGAGGACAATGTATGCGTGCAATCGTAACCGTGATTGGAAAAGACCGCGTCGGCATCATCGCTGACGTGACCGCCCTGCTGGCGCAGTACGGCGTGAACGTACTGGACATCAGCCAGACGGTGCTGCAGGAATACTTCACGATGATCATGCTCGTGGACGCGTCGCAGTGCACCGTGCCGTTTGCAGACCTCGCCCGCACGCTCGACGAGGCCGGCACGCAGCGCGATCTGCAGATCCGCGCCCAGCGGGAGGACATCTTCAACGCCATGCACCGCATCTGAGGGGGCACAGCCATGATCAACCGCAGTGAAATTTTGCAGACGATCGCCATGATCGACCAGCAGCACCTCGACATCCGCACCATCACGATGGGCATCTCCCTGCTCGACTGCGCGGACACGGACATCGACCGCAGCTGCACGAAGGTGTACGACAAGATCTGCCGCCTTGCAGGCAATCTTGTGCGCACGGGCGAGGACATTGAGGCCGAGTTCGGCATCCCGATCGTCAATAAGCGCGTATCCGTCACACCGATCTCGCTCGTCGCGGCGGGCACGGGCGCGCAGTCCTTTGTGCCGTATGCCCGGGCGCTCGACCGCGCCGCGCACGAGATCGGCGTCAACTTCCTCGGCGGCTTTTCCGCGCTCGTGCACAAGGGCATGACGGAATCCGACCGCGTGCTCATCGCTTCCATCCCTGAGGCGCTGGCCGAGACGGAGCTGGTCTGCGCGAGCGTGAACGTCGGCTCCACGCGCGCGGGCATCAACATGGACGCCGTGGCCGAGATGGGCCGCACCGTCAAGCGCGCCGCCGCGTTGACGGCCGATCAGGGCGGCATGGCCTGCGCAAAGCTCGTGGTCTTTGCCAACGCCGTCGAGGACAACCCCTTCATGGCCGGCGCGTTCCACGGTGTGGGCGAGCCGGAGTGCGAGGTGCACGTCGGCGTGTCCGGTCCGGGCGTGGTGCAGCACGCGCTGCAGAGCGTGCACGGCCAGCCGTTCGACGTCGTGGCCGAGACGGTGAAAAAGACGGCCTTTCGCATCACGCGCATGGGCCAGCTCGTGGCGCAGGAAGCGTCCGCGCGGCTGGGCGTGCCGTTCGGCATCGTGGACCTGTCGCTCGCGCCGACGCCCGCCGTCGGCGACAGCGTGGCCGCCGTGCTTGAGGAGATGGGGCTGGAGTCCGTCGGCGGGCCCGGCACCACGGCGGCGCTCGCGCTGCTCAACGACGCGGTGAAAAAAGGCGGCGTCATGGCCTCGTCCCACGTCGGCGGGCTCTCGGGCGCGTTCATTCCCGTGTCGGAGGACGCCGGCATGATCGCCGCGGCCGAGGCCGGCCGCCTGACGATCGAAAAGCTCGAGGCCATGACGTGCGTGTGCTCCGTGGGTCTGGACATGATCGCCGTGCCCGGCGACACGCCGGCCGAGACGATCTCCGCCATCATCGCGGACGAGGCCGCCATCGGCATGATTAACAACAAGACCACCGCCGTGCGCATCATCCCCGCCCCCGGCAAGCAGGTGGGCGACACGGTGGCGTTCGGCGGCCTGCTCGGCAGCGCGCCGGTCATGCCGGTCAACCGCTGCAGCGCATCGGACTTCATCGCCCGCGGCGGGCGCATCCCCGCCCCGCTGCACAGCCTGAAAAACTGAGAGGAGAACGAGCCTTGACACAGGAAAAGATGGACCGCATCAGCGAGCTGACGCGCATCGCGCGCGAGCGCGACCTCACGCCCGACGAGCAGGCCGAGCGCAAGGCGCTGCGCGAGGAATACATCGCCGACTGGCGCCGCAGCACGATCGACGTGCTCGAAAACACGTACATCGACCACGGCGACGGCCGCATCACGAAGCTGCCGAAGAAAAAGCACTGAGCCGTCACGCACTTGACAAGCGCGGCATATCGTGTTATACAAGAAGAGGAATTCCCCTTAAGCGGGGGAAATGAACCGGAAGGAGTCTGAGCAATGCGTCTTTGCAGCTGCAGCAGCATCCGGGTCGCGGCATGTCCGACGACCTGTTGTTGTCGTGCGCAAAGAAGTGTCGCTTTCTGCCGGTAAACCCACGGCCGCGCCCAAAAGGTGCGTCCGTCATGCATCCACATGGTTTTGCAACGCAGGAAGCCGCGCGCTTCCTGCGTTTTTTGCCTGTGGCGCTATGTGAAAGAAGAAGGAGTGTCCCAACCATGACGCAAAAAAGTCTGCTGCACGCCGTCGCGGCACAGATCGCTAACGGCTACGAGACGGCCGAGGTACCCATGTACAGCGAGCAGCTGCGCATGCCCGACCGCAAGGTCATCATCAAGATCATTGAGAACCTGCAGAAGGTGTTCTTCCCGGCGTATTTCGCGGGCGGCACGGTGTCGCACGTCTCGGCCGAGACGTTTGCGGAGTTCCTGCTCGGCGAGATCTACACCGACCTCTGCGAGCAGGTGCACCTAGCGTTTTCCAACACGATCAAGGACGAGCGCGAGCTGCGTGAGCGCACCAGCGCCGTGTGCGACCGGTTCCTGTGCCGTCTGCCGCAGATCCAGGCCATGCTCATGAAGGACGTGGCCGCAAACTTCGACGGCGATCCCGCCGCCGGCAGCAAGGAGGAAGTCATCTTCTCCTACCCCGGCCTGTACGCGATCTTCGTCTACCGCGTGGCGCACGAGCTCTATGAGAGCAAGGTGCCGCTCATCCCGCGCATCATGAGCGAGTACGCCCACGGCGCGACAGGTATCGACATCAACCCCGGCGCGCAGATCGGCGAGTATTTCTTCATCGACCACGGCACCGGCATCGTCGTCGGTGAGACAACGATCATCGGCGATCACGTCAAGCTCTATCAGGGCGTGACGCTCGGCGCGCTCAGCCCGCGCCATGGCCACGCCGTGACCGGCAAGCGCCACCCCACCGTTGGCGACAACGCCACGATCTACTCCGGCGCGTCCATCCTCGGCGGCAAGACCGTCATCGGCGCCAACTCCGTCATCGGCGGCAACTCGTTCATTACCGAGTCCGTGGCCCCGAACACGAAGGCCAGCACCGAGACCCCGCGCATGATCTTCCGCGTCGCGCAGCCGAAATCCGGCGACGACAAGTAACCCACAAACACGCAAACACCGCAGGCCGGTCGGCCTGCGGTGTTTTTTATCCATTTTGCAGTTTCACGCGCTCACAATACCCCGATGCCGATGCTCAGCACCGCGCCGACGAGCACGATGCCGATACCGACCAGACACAGCACCACGACGACGGCGGTGCTCATCTGACGGCGCGAGGCGATGGCCCCGATGGTGAGACCGAGTCCCATCAGCGCGGACACCGCGAGCACGAGCCACGCACCACCCTTCATTTGCAGAGGGCAACGGCGGTCTTCGCCGCGACGCGGGCATTGTTGAGCACGAGCTGGATGTTGCTCTCGAGGCTGTCGCCGCCGGTGAGCTCCGCCACACGGGCCAGCAGGAACGGCGTGGTCTCCTTGCCGTGGATGCCCTGCTCATGGCTCTCGGCGAGCGCCTGGTCGATCGCCTTGTCGATGACGGCCTTGTCCATGGCATACTGCTGCGGGATCGGGTTTGTGACCAGCATACCGGTCTTGAGCCCCATGTCGCGCTGCGCCTGGAAAATAGCGGCCAGATCCTCCGGCGTGTCGACGCGCGCGTCGACACCGAGGCCGCTCTCGCGGGTGTAGAACGCGGGCAACTCATCCGTGCCGTAGCCGAGCACGGGCACGCCCTTCGTCTCCAGATACTCCAGCGTCAGGCCGAGGTCGAGGATGGCCTTTGCGCCCGCGCACACGACCATGACCGGCGTCTGCGCCAGCTCCTCAAGGTCGGCAGAGATGTCCATGGTCGTCTCGGCGCCGCGGTGCACGCCGCCGATGCCGCCGGTGGCAAAGACCTGAATGCCTGCCATGTGGGCGATCATCATCGTCGTGGTGACGGTGGTGGCGCCGTCCGCGCCGCGCGCGCAGATGACCGGCAGGTCGCGGCGGGAGACCTTGGCGACCTTGCGCCCGGCCTTGCCGAGGTAGGTGATCTCCTCCTTGGACAGGCCGGCCTTCAGGCGGCCGCCGAGGATGGCGATGGTGGCGGGCACAGCGCCGTTGTCGCGCAGGGTCTGCTCGACGAGCAGGGCCGTCTCGACGTTTTTCGGATAGGGCATGCCGTGGGAGATGATCGTACTCTCGAGCGCGACGACCGGGCGGCCGTCCGCGAGTGCCTGCTGCACCTCGGGTGCGATGTCCAGATATTTGTTCATGTTCATGGTCAAAAAACCTCCTTGGTTTATCGGTCAGATCGATTCGCCTATATTGTAAAAGGTTTTCCGGAATTGTCAAGCACAATCCGGCAGCACAAACACCGCCAAAAATGTGCAAAAAGGAGACCGCCGAAGCGGCCTCCCTGCGTAAGTGATGCAATTACGCCGCAGTGGGCAGCTCCGGCATGCTCGGCTGTTCGGGCGTGCTCGGCTGCTCGGGCGTGCTCGGCTGCTCGGGCGTGCTCGGCTGCTCGGGCGTACTCGGCTGCTCGGGCGTGCTCGGCTGCTCGGGCGCATCCGGGGCCGCATTGAGGATCAGGTTCAGCGCAACCTCATAGAAACTGCAGAACACCTGCGCGAGCTGCGCGCGCTCAAGGCTGCCGAGCGGGTCAAAGCAGCCCGCTTCGTTGCCGACCATGAGACCTGCAAAGTAGCAGTAAGCGACCGCTTCCTGCGCCCACGGGGCCACGTCCGCGCCATCGGCAAACTGGGCCAGCGCATACTGGATCTGCTCGGCGTTGAGCAGGGACTCGCCGCCGCTGAGCAGGCCGTAGAGCATGACGGTCATCTCCTGACGGGTGATGGTGTCGTCCGGGCAGAAGGTGCCGTCATCGCGGCCGGCGACAACGCCCGCGTTGTAGGCCCAGATGACCGCATCGGTGTACCACTCGCCTGCCTTGATGTCGGTCAGCGGGCAGGTCATGCCTTCCACGCTCGGCGCGCCTTCGCCCTCATAGAGCACCTCGGCGACCATGGCGCGGGTCGTCGTGAGGGCGGGGGCGAACTTGCCGTCGCCGATGCCGGCCATCAGGCCGGAAGCCTGCGCGAAGTCGACCGCCGGCTTGTACCAGCCGCTCTGCGCGTCGGCGAACGTGTTGTCAACGAGCTTCAGGGCGGCAGCCGCCTTGACGACCGCCGGGTAAGCCGCCACGCGCTCCGCCTCGGTCCCGGCCGCGTCCATCTTGACGCAGGCCACCGCGTAGGCAGCGTAGGTCTCGGCCGTATAGGCGCTCTTGTCAAGGATCACTTCCAGCAGCGCGGCATAATACGGGGCGATACCCTGATCGACCGTGATGCGGCCGGCAGGCTCGGCATAGCTCTCGCCGATGACGCCCTTGAGCTCCTGCGTGATGTATTCCATAACCACCTCGTCGAGCGGCAGGCCGGTGTCGAACTGGTTGGTCGCCGCCGCGAAGGCGTAGTACGTGTCGCCGCCGCCGGCCACGAAGTTGTTCGTGACGACAGCGTAGGTAGCCGTCGGGTCAAACGTCTTGCCGTTGACGTTGTCAATGGTCACGCGCTGGATGCTCTTCGGGCCGTAGTAGGTGGATTTGGGATAGGGCTCCGGGTTCGCGTCATACTCCTCATAGGTCTTGACCGTGAAGGTCAGGCCCGCCGCCTGCGGGAAGCCGCCGATGGATTCCGGCGTGCAGTACGTGCTGGCCTCGAGCGCCTCGAGCAGCTCGGCGCCGGTCACATAGACCACGGCGAGCGTGTTGCCGAACGGCAGCACGGTGTTGATGTCCTTCTTGGTGACGTCGCCGGCCTTGACGGTCGCGCGGATGCCGCCGCCGTTCGTGATGGCGACCACATTCTCCGCCGGGACAGAGATCGTCGCCTGCGTGCGGATCTTCCAGAGCATGGCGTCCGTGATCAGGTCGCCGAGGTTGGTCTCGGAGTCACGGTTGCCGTTGGGGGCCTTCGCGCCGTTGAGTTCCACTTCGCTCACGGCAAACTTCTCGCCATAGGCCTTGTCGATGGGGTCGATGATGGCCTTGGCGGCCGCGGCGACCTTTTCGTCGCGCGTTTTGTAGTCAACGACGGTGACGGACTTGCCGTCGGCGTTCTTCTCGGTGTGCCAGATGGTCTTGAGCTCGTTGCCAACGATCTTCTTCGTGGCGTTGTCAATGGTGATGACGCCGATGTTGGCAAAGGCCGTGCCCGTGGACTGGATAGCCTCACCATTCGGGCCGGCGGTCATGACGGTGTGGGAGTGGCCGTCGATGATGAAATCGATGCCCTTCACGTTCTTGGTCAGATCATAGGAGGTGTAGGGCTCGGAGCTCTCGTCCACGCCCAGGTGCGCGAGGCAGACGACGATGTCGGCCCCCTGCGCCTTGAGGTCGGCAACCTGCGCGGCCGCGCAGGCATAGAGCTCTTTGCCGTCCTTGCCGGCGAGGAACTTCAGCCCCTGGATGAGCTTCGGGTTGGCCTTGGTCTGGGCCTCGGGGGTCTCAAGACCGAAGAAGCCGATCTTCACGCCGCCCTTTTCGATGATGGTATTGGCGTCAAAGATGGTCTTTCCGTCCGCGCCGAGCACGTCCGCGCACAGGACCTTGAACTTGGCGGCCTTCATGTTCTCCGCCAGCTGCGCATAGCCGTAGTCGAACTCGTGGTTGCCAATGGTGGCCACGTCGTAGCCGGTGGCATTCATCATGGTCACCGCGTCTGCGCCCTTGTTGACGCTGACATAGACGGTGCCCTGGCTGTAGTCGCCGGCATCGGCCAGAATGACCTCGGCGCCCTGCGCCTCATAGTCGGCCTTCAGGGCTGCCATGGCTGCGTACAGATCGATCGCACCGTGCACGTCATTTGAGTGCAGGATGACGGTCTTTCCGCTCAGCGGCTGCGCTTCGTTGGCCGCAAACGCCGTGCACGACAGGCTCAGGACCAGGCACAGCACCAGCAGCAGCGAAAGCAGTTTCTTCGTGTGCTTCATGTGGTATCCTCCGTTTCGTTTTTGTTTTTCTGGGTTTCTGCTGCTTTGATTATAGCATCCCGCGAAAAAAATTGGGATGGACTTTGTGCAAAAAGTGCGTCAAATTCAGCGCGCAATTTGAACAAAATTATCCAACGTTTTTGTTCCGTTTGTCAAATAACCGGGGCGCATTCCATTTTCGCCATTTGTCGTTTGCAATCCCCGGAACGGTATGGTAAACTATTATGTCTTATTCTTTTTGAAAGGAGCCGAACGATGAGCTACGCAGACGAGGTCTTCATCCGCAACTGCCGCGACATTCTGCAAAACGGCGTCTGGGACACCGAGCAGACTGTGCGTCCCCGCTGGGAGGACGACGGCGCCCCGGCACACACGGTCAAGAAGTTCGGCATCGTCAACCGTTACGACCTGTCCAGAGAGTTTCCGCTGCTGACGCTGCGGCGCACCTACTGGAAGACCGCCGTGGACGAGCTGCTGTGGATCTGGCAGCAGAAGTCGAACAACATCCACGACCTGCGCGGTCACATCTGGGACCAGTGGGCCGACGAGACCGGCTCGATCGGCAAGGCCTACGGCTATCAGCTCGGCGTCAAGCACCAATACCCCGAGGGCGAATTTGACCAGGTGGACCGCGTGCTCTACGACCTGAAGCACAACCCCGCCTCCCGCCGCATCCTGACGAATATTTATACGTTCGAGGATCTGCACGAGATGGCGCTCTATCCGTGCGCGTACTCGATGACGTTCAACGTCTCGGGCAACACGCTCAACGCCATTCTCAACCAGCGCAGCCAGGACATGCTCGCGGCGAACAACTGGAACGTCGTGCAGTACGCCGTGCTCGTGCACATGTTCGCGCAGGTGTCCGGCCTGCAGGCGGGCGAGCTGGTGCACGTCATTGCCGACGCGCACATCTATGACCGCCATGTGCCGGTCATCGAGCAGCTGATCCAAAACGAGCCGAAACCGGCGCCGCAGTTTTTCATCGACCCGGATGTGCATGATTTTTACGCCTTCACGCGCGACAGCTTCCGCGTCGAGGGCTACGAATACAGCGAGTTCACGGGGAAGATCCCCATCGCGGTGTAAGGAGGGACTGCCATGGATGCGATCGTCGCCGTCTATGCCGACTGGGGCATCGGGGCCAAAGGCACGCAGCCGCTCGTGATCCCCGCCGACCGCCGCCGCTTCCGGGCGCTCACGATGGGCGCGGCCGTGATCGTCGGCCGGCGCACGCTGGACGATTTTCCCGGCGGCAGGCCGCTGCCAGGGCGCGAAAATCTCGTGCTCACGCGGCAGAACATCACAATCGAGGGGGCGCAGGTGGTGCATTCCCCGGCCGGGGCCGTCGCCGCCGCCGCGCGGTATGACCGCTGCTTTGTCATCGGCGGAGACAGCGTGTTCCGGCAGATGCTCCCCCACCTGACGCGCGTATACGTCACGAAAATCGGCTCGGCGCCCCACTCAGACGTGTTTTTTCCGGATCTGGACGCCGACCCCGCGTGGCACTGCGTATCGAGCGAGCCGCGCGCGGAGCACGACGGCGTAGGCTATCAGTTTTGCGTGTACGAAAAAGTGAAAGAATAAAAAGTAGAAAAAAACCGCTGCTTTCCACCCCGGAAAGCAGCGGCTTTTTTCCTGCCCTCACCCGGCGAGCACCGCGAGCGAGAACGCGTTGACAAACATGTGGAAAAACACCGGCGGCCAGATCGAGCGCGTCTGCTCATAGCAGAACGTGAGCGCGGCCGACACCGGCACATACGCCAGCGCCGAGAGCAGCAGCTTCGGATCATTGTACACGATGACATACTGCCAGACGTGGTAGAGCGAGAAGAGCGCGATCGACGCGGCATAGGCCCAAAAGCGGCTGCGCGGCCGGATGGTGCCGAAGACCACGCCGCGAAACAGGCACTCCTCCACGAGCGGCGCCATGAGCACCGCGACGGCGATCATGCGCTTGTAGTCCACTTTGGCAAGGCCGGTCACGGTGTCGTTGTTCGGCACGGGCAGCTCGCCGATGAGACTCGTGCCGAGCTGCAGCACGAGCGAGAGCAGCACGTCGATGCCGTAGGCGGCAAACATCATGCCGATGCAGCGCAGGATGCTGCCGACCATCGTGTCAAAGCTGCGGCGCAGGAACCGCCACATGGCGATGAGCGTGAACACGAGGCCGCAGAGGTAATACAGAACGTTGCACGTCACGTCCGACGGCAGCTTGCCGAGCACCGCCATGAGCAGTGCGCCGATCGTCAGCGGCAGCACGACCGCATGGATGGGGAAATACACCCAGCCTGCGATGTGCGCGCCGCGCGGCATGGGATCTGTCCACACCGTGTTGGGATGTTGCACGTCAGCCCCTCGCTTTCTGCTGCAGCTCAAAGAGCAGGCGCATGGCCTCGAGCGGCGTGATGGTGTTGAGGTCGATACTGCGCAGCTGCTCGGCAATTTCATCCCCGGCCGCGTCGCCGAGCGTCATCTGCGCAGCATCCTGCGCCGTGTGTGCGGGGGCGGCGGGCTCCGCCGCGCCGGACTCCAGCTCGCGCAGGTAGGTCTTGGCCTTCGTGATGATCGCGTCGGGCACGCCCGCGAGCTTGGCGACCTCGATACCGTAGCTGTCATCGGCCGCACCGGCCACGATCTTGCGCAGGAACAGCAGCGTACCGCCCTGCTTCTTGGCCGTGATGTTGTAGTTGCGCACGCCTGGCAGCGTCTGCTCGAGCGCGGTCAGCTCGTGGTAGTGCGTGGCGAACATGGTCTTGGCGCCGAGGCGGCGGGGGTCGGCGCAGTATTCGAGCACCGCGCGGGCGATGGCCATGCCGTCGTAGGTGGACGTGCCGCGGCCGATCTCATCGAGGATGAGCAGGCTCTGTGCCGTGGCGTGGCGGAGGATGTTGGCCATCTCGCTCATCTCGACCATGAACGTGCTCTGCCCGGCGGCCAGGTCGTCGGACGCGCCGATGCGCGTGAACACGCGGTCGACCACGCCGATGACGGCGCTTTTCGCCGGGACGAACGAGCCCATCTGCGCCATGAGCACGATGAGCGCAGTCTGGCGCATGTACGTAGATTTACCGGCCATGTTCGGCCCGGTCACAATGGCGACGCGGTCGTCCGCGTCGTTGAGGAACGTGTCGTTCGGGACAAAGAGATTGTCCTTCTGCGCCTGCTCCACGACGGGGTGGCGCCCCTCGCGGATGTCGAGTGTGCGCGAGAGGTCGACCTCGGGGCAGACGTAGTGGTTTTTCACCGCCGTCTCTGCCAGCGAGCACAGCGCGTCGAGCCGGGCCACGGCGTCCGCCGCCGCCTGCACGCGCGCGACCTCGCCCGCAACGAGCTGGCGCACCTCGTTGAAGAGCGAATACTCCAGCTCCGCGATGCGCTCGCGCGCCGTCAGGAGCGTGTTCTCGAGGTCCTTGAGCTCGCGCGTGAAATAGCGCTCGCTCGAAACCAGCGTCTGCTTGCGGATATAGTCCTCCGGCAGCTCGGTGACGCCCGCGCTGTTGGGAATGTCGATGTAATAGCCGAAGACCTTGTTGTAGCCGACCTTGAGCTTTTTGGCGCCGGTTCGCTCGCGCTCGCGCTGCTCGAGCTCGGCGACGGTCTGCGCGCCGTGATCGCGCACGTTGCGCAGGCGGTCGACCTCCTCGCTGTAGCCCGTGCGGAGAATGCCGCCCTCGCGCACGGAAAACGGCGGCTCGTCACAGATGGCGCGGTCGATGCGCGCGCAGAGGTCGGCGAGCGTGTCCATCTGCGCAATGTCGCGCAGGGCCGCGCTGTGCACGTCTCGGAGCAGCGCCGTCAGGTTCGGCAGCTGCGCGCAGCACAGGGCCAGCGCGTGCAGGTCGCGCCCGTTGGCCGAGCCGTACACCGCGCGGGAGACGAGGCGCTGCATGTCACCGATCTCGCGCAGGCAGCGGATCAGCTCGCCGCGCAGAACGTTGTCGCCCACCAGCTCCTCCACCGCGCCGAGGCGGCGGCGGATCTGCACGGGGCTGAGCAGCGGGCGCTCCACCCATGCGCGCAGCAGGCGGCCGCCCATGGGCGTTTTCGTCTTGTCAAGCACCCAGAGGAGGCTGCCGCGCTTTTCGCCGGAGCGGAGGTTTTCCGTCAGCTCCAGATTGCGGCGCGTGGTGTAGTCAAGCTCCATGTAATGGTCGTCGCCCAGCAGCTCCAGCCGCCGGATGTGGCCGAGGTCGCACTTTTGCGTCTCGTTCAGGTAGGCCAGCAGCGCACCCGCCGCGCACACGGCCGCCGGCGCCTCGCCGAGGCCGAGCTCGTCCGTGCTCTGCACATCGAACTGCTCGCACACACGCGCGGCCGCCGCCATGTATTCAAACCGGTCGCCGCCCGCCTCGACCAGACTGCCGAGACGCTTGGTGAGGAAGGTGCGGATGTCGTCATTTTCCGCCGCCGCGTCGGCGCACACGGCCTCGCGCGGGGCAAAGCGGCCGAGCTCGTTGAGGATGTGGCTCACGGCGTCGGCCGGGTAGTTTGCGGCGCAGAATTCGCCCGTCGAGAGGTCGCAGAACGCCGTGCCGCCGGACTGCGCGTTGAGGTACACCGCGCAGAGGTAGTTGGATTTGTTCTCCTCGAGCATGGACGATTCCGTGACCGTGCCGGGCGTGATGATGCGGATGACATCCCGGTCGACCAGCCCCTTGGCCAGCGCGGGATCCTCCAGCTGCTCGCAGATGGCCACCTTGTAGCCCTTGGCGATCAGGCGGCCGATGTACGCCTCGGCCGAGTGGTACGGCACGCCGCACATGGGCGTGCGCTCAGCCGGGTCCTCGACATTGCGGTCGCGCGTCGTGAGCGTGAGGTCGAGCTCGCGCGCGGCCAGGCGCGCGTCGTCGTCGAACATCTCATAGAAATCGCCCAGCCGGAAAAACAGCAGGCAATCGGGATTGCGCTGCTTGATCTCATAATATTGCCGCTTCATCGGCGTCAGTTCCGCCATGCGTCATACCTCCTCGCCATAGAGCGCCCAGGTGTTGCTGCCGGTGATCTTCACGTCCACGAACCGCCCGACGAGGGACGCGTCCCCGCGCATGTGCACGAGGCGGCCGCCCTTCGTGCGCGCCGTGAGCGGATGGTCGCCCCGGCCGTCGGCCCCGTCGACGAGCACGCGCTGCACGCTGCCCTCATAGGCGCGGTGCTTTTCTTCCGAGATGCGGTTGGCCGCCGCGACGAGCGCGTCAAAGCGCACCTGCTTCTGCGCGCGGGTGTAGGGATCGGGCATCTTCGCCGCCGGGGTGCCGACGCGCGGCGAATAGATGAAGGTAAACATCGCGTCATAACGCACGGTCTCGATGAGCGAGAGCGTGTCGTCAAATTCGGCGTCCGTCTCGCCGGGGAAGCCCACGATGATATCCGTCGTAAGCACAAGGTCGGGCATGTACTGCCGCGCAAGCGCCACCTGCGCCAGATATTTCTCGCGCGTGTAGCCGCGGTTCATCGCGTGCAGGACGCGGTCGTTGCCGCTCTGCACGGGCAGGTGCATCTGGTGCGCGCACTTTTCGCACTCGGCCATGGCGCGAAAGAGCTTTTCCGTCGCGTCCTTCGGGTGGCTGCTCATGAAGCGGATGACAAAGTCGCCCGGGATGGCGTTGATGCGCCGGATGAGGTCGGCAAAGTCCACGTCCTCGTCAAGGTCGCGGCCGTAGGAGTCGACGTTCTGCCCCAGGAGCGTGATGTCCTTATACCCTGCTGCGACGAGCTCGCGCGCCTCGCGCTCGATCTCCTCCGGGTGGCGGGAGCGCTCGCGCCCACGCACGTACGGCACGATGCAGTAGGTGCAGAAGTTGTTGCACCCGTACATGATCGACAGCCACGCCTTGACGCTGCCGTCGCGCTGCTGGGGGATGCCCTCGGCCACGCTGCCGTCCGCGGGCGCGATGGCGAACACGCGCCGGTGCTCGGTGCAGACGGTGTGCAGCAGCTCCGGGAAGCGCCACAGCTCGTGCGGGCCAAAGACGAGGTCGACGATGCGGTAGGACTTTTTCAGCTTCTCGGCCACGTGCGCCTGCTGCGCCATGCAGCCGCAGACCGCGATGATCTGATTGGGGTTGCGCGCCTTGGTGTGCGTCAGCGCGCCGACGTTGCCGAACACGCGCGTCTCGGCGTGCTCGCGCACGGCGCACGTGTTCATGACGACGACGTCGGCCGCGAATTCGTCCTGTGTAAAGTCAAAGCCCATGGCGCGCAGATAGCCGCGCAGCTTTTCGCTGTCGGCCTCGTTTTGCTGGCAGCCATAGGTATCGACCATGGCCAGCGGCTGGCGGCCGCCGGCGGTGAAGTGTGCGCGCAGCTGCGCGCAGATATCCATCTGGTGCTGGATGTCCGATTCGGGGATCTCCGTTCTCTGATAGCTCATGCGATGCTCCTGCCTGTCCGGCTCCGGCCGGATAAAATTTGAAGTGTGATAGAATATTGTAGCATTTCGCGGTGGAATTTTCAATGACAATCCTTTATAATATACGCGCGGGGCGCTCGCGCCCCATGGACTGTACTCAAAGGAGGGCAACCCATGCCCGAAATTCAAATTCTCTCTCCGCATCTGGCGGATCTGATCGCCGCGGGCGAGGTCGTGGAGCGGCCCGCCTCGGTGGTCAAGGAGCTGGTGGAAAACGCATTCGACGCCGGGGCCCGCACCGTGACGGTGGAGCTGCGCGGCGGCGGCGCGACGTATCTGCGCGTGACGGACGACGGCTGCGGCATGGCGCCGGAGGACGCGGGCATCGCGTTTTTGCGCCACGCAACGAGCAAACTGCACGACGAGCAGGGGCTCGAGGCCATCGGCACGATGGGCTTTCGCGGCGAGGCGCTGGCCGCGATCAGCGCCGTGTCGCACATCACGCTCACGACGCGCCGGCGCGGCGCCGCGTCCGGCACGCACATGACGCTTGACGCGGGCGACATTCAGGACATGTACGAGACCGGCTGCCCCGAGGGCACGACGATGATCGTGCGCGACCTGTTTTTCAACACGCCCGCCCGGCGCAAATTCCTGAAGTCCGACCGCGCGGAGGGCGCGGCCTGTGCCGCCGCCGCGCTGCGGTGCGCGCTCGGCCGGCCGGATGTGTCCGTGCGCTGCATCCGCGACGGGGAGGAGGTCTTCTTCTCCCCCGGCGACAACAAGCTCGACAGCTGCGTCTACAGCCTGCTCGGGCGCGACCTCGCCATGAGCCTGCTGCCCTGCGCCGGTGAGGCCGACGGCGTGCGCGTGCACGGCTTCCTCTCCTCGCCCGCCGCCGGGCGCGGCAGCCGCGCGCAGCAGTATTTCTTCTGCAACGGCCGATGGATCAGATCCGCCGCGCTGCAGGCCGCGCTCGAGCAGGCCTACCGCAACACGCTGCTCGTGGGGCGCTTCCCCGCGTGCGTGCTGTATATCGAGCTCAGCTGTGCGGCCGTGGACGTCAACGTCCACCCGGCCAAGACCGAGGTAAAGTTCACGCACGAGCGCGCGGTGTTTGACGCCGTGTATTACGGTGCGCGCGCCGCGCTCGAGGCGGAAAAAGCGCCCGTGACCACGCTGTCGAAAACGGCGGCCAAACCGGAGCCCGCGCCGAAGGCAGACCCGTTCGTGCCGTCGGCGCCGAAAGCGGCCCCGGCACAGCGCCCGTCTGCACCCTCAGCCGCAGCGCCGGCGTTCGCGCCCGCGCGCACCTACGCCCCCGCCGCCCCGGCGGAGGAGGCGGTCGCGTTCCGCTCGCCGACGGCGTCGGCCTTCGCCGCGCCGCGCGTGGCCCCGCCGCCGGTGTTTGTGACACCCGCGCGCCCCATACCGAGCGCCCCGCCGGTGCCCGAGCCGATCGTGCCGGTCGCACGGCCCGTGCAGACCGCCATCGAGCCGGAGCCGGTCATCCCCTCCCCGCTCGAGTGCGCCGCGCCCCCGGCCGAGCCGCCCGCCCGCCTGATCGGCGAGGCGATGCACACGTACATCCTCGTTGAGAAGGGCGAGACGCTCATCCTCATCGACAAGCACGCGGCGCACGAGCGCATCAACTTTGACCGCCTGCGGCAGAGCCCTGCCGACATCCCGTCGCAGACGCTGCTCGAGCCGCTGCCCTTCACGCCGGACGCGAGTGATGCCGACGTGCTGCAGCAGTACGGCGACGTGCTCGCGGAGCTCGGCTTCACGCTCGAGCCGTTCGGCCGCAACGACTACATCCTCCGCGGCGTGCCCGCCCAGCTCGACGCGGCGGATGCGCTGCCCGCGCTCGAGGAGATCTGCACGCAGCTGCGCCACGGCGCACGCATGGATGCACAGTCCGTGCGCGACGAAGTGCTCAAGACCGTGGCGTGCAAGGCGGCCATCAAGGCCGGCTGGCAGACCGAGCCCGAGGAGCTGCTGCGTCTGGCAGACGCGGTGTGCGCCGGCGAGGTGAAGTACTGCCCGCACGGCCGCCCCGTCGCCGTGACGCTCACGCGCCGGGAGCTGGACAAGCTCTTCAAGCGCATTGTTTAAAAAGACTACAGGGAGCGCCGGAACGCGCTCCCTGTCAGACTGTACAACTTGGTTTACTTGTGGTAGTACAAAATGCCCATGCAGCCGGGGCCGCAGTGGTTCGACACCGTGCAGCCGGCCTGCGTGTGGTACACTTCCTCAAACGGCTGGCACGCGCGCACGACGCGCTCGAGCTCTTTCCACGTGGCCTCGTCAATGCCGGAGTCGGTAATAAAGATGCGGTGGCAGTCAATGTCGTCGCGGCCCTTGAGCCGATCCTCGATGTACTGCACGTAGCACTTTTCGAGCTTGCCGCGGTACTTGCGGCCGACGCCCATCTTCCCGTCCTTGACCTCGATGCACGGCTTGAGGTGCAGGAGATTGGCGCTCATGGCCACGAGCGCCGAGCAGCGGCCGCCGCGCACGAGATAATCGAGCGTGTCGAGCACGAAACTGACATCGAGCTTCTCGCGCTTTTTCTCCAGCGTTGCCGCGATGTCGGCCGCGTCCATGCCCTGCTCGGCCATCTCGGCCGCGTCAAGCACCAGGTGACCGATGCCGGTCGAGAGGTTGCGCGCATCCACGGGGTAGACGTTCGTAAACTCCTTAGCCGCGATGCAGGCGTTCTGGTAGCAGCCGGACATATCGCTCGAGATCGTGAAGTGGATCACGGCATCATATTCCTTCCGGTACTCGGCGAAGTACGCCAGATAGTCCGACACGTTCACCGCCGCGGTCTTGCAGAGCTTGCCGGTGGCGTTGGCGTAATCGTAGAGCTCCTGCGGGTGCACGTCAATGCCGTCGCGCAGGGTCTCCTCGCCGCGGATGATGTACAGCGGCGTGATGCCGATGTGATAGCGCTCGATCAGCTCAGGCGAGAGATCACACGTGCTGTCGGCAGAAATTTTGATCTTCATGGGTTCACCTTCCTGAAAACTGGGGAATGTGCTTTCATTCTAACACATTTCTAATACTTTTCAACATAATCTTTCTGAATTCTCCCCCACGGAAAGGAGACTGTCACGATGCAGCCAAAACTTGTCGTCATTACCGGCCCGACCGCCTCGGGCAAGACCGCGCTCGGCGTGGCGCTCGCGCAGCGGCTGGGCGGCGAGGTCGTCTCGGCCGACTCGATGCAGATCTACCGCGGCATGGACATCGGCACGGCCAAGCCCACGCCGGAAGAGATGCAGGGCGTGCCGCACCACATGATCGACATCGCCGACCCTGCGGAAAACTACTCCGTCTCGCGCTACGCTAAGGAGGCGGCCGCCTGCGTGGATGACATCCTCGCGCGCGGGAAACTGCCGATCGTCGTCGGCGGCACGGGGCTGTATATCGACTCGCTCATCGCCGGGCGCACCTTTGCCGACGGTACGGCCGATACCGCGCTGCGGCAGGAGCTGAGCGAGCGCTACGACGAGATCGGCGGCGAGGGCCTGCTCGGCGAGCTGCGCAAGTTCGACCCCGAGCGGGCGGCCAAGCTCCACCCTGCGGACAAAAAGCGCATCGTGCGCGCCATGGAGGTCTACATCCTCACGGGCAGAACCATCACGCAGCACGATGCCGAGACCCGCGCCGTGCCGCCGCGGTACGACGCGGCGAAAATCGCGCTCGATTTCGCCGTCCGGCAGGATCTCTACGACCGCATCGACCGGCGCGTAGACATCATGGTGCAGCAGGGCCTGTTTGACGAGGTGCGCGCGCTGCTGGCCGCCGGCGTGCCGGCTGACTGCACGGCCATGCAGGCCATCGGCTATAAGGAGGCCGTCGCCGCCGTACAGGGCAAAGCCGCACCGCAGGACGCTGTGGCCGCCATTCAGCTCGCCTCCCGGCGCTATGCCAAGCGCCAGCTCACGTGGCTGCGGCGGGATCAAGACCTGTTCTGGCTCCGGCACGAAAAAACGCCGGTCATGGACCGGGCGTGCCGCCTTTCGACGCAATTCTTATCCGCCCGCGGTATAGAATAGGGGCCTGTACGAATCCGGTGGAAGCTGCTATTTCTACCGGATTTGTATAAATTCACTATTTCACGGAGCGGCAGATTGTGCTATGATGAATGAATGTACCCGCTCCGGCCAAAGGAGCGGCGATCATGCAAAAGACACAGAACCTTCAGGACGCATTCCTCAATTACATCCGGCGGGAAAAGATCCCCGTGACCCTGTTTCTCATGAACGGGTTCCAGCTGCGCGGTGTTGTGCGCAGCTTTGACAGCTTCGTCGTGCTCATCGACGCCGACGGCCGGCAGCAGATGATCTACAAGCACGCGATCTCGACGGTCGCCCCGGCGCGGCCGGTCTCACTCGAGCTGCAGGGCTGATCTCCCCGCCGCCCGCCGAAAGGAGGGCCGGATTTGAAGAAAACAAATACTTTCACGAACATCGCCATGTTCGTGCTCTTTGCGGCCATGCTCGTGTATCTGGGCGTGTATCTATTCCGCTCGACGCAGCAATCCTACGCCACCGCCCCGGCGGTGCTCGTGACCGTCAGCGAGAGCGGGCAAGCCAGCGGCATCGTCGTGCGCGAGGAGCAGGTCATCGCCTCGGACAAGGAGTTTCTGTCCCTGTCCGTGGACGACGGCAAGGAGGTCGCGCGCGGCGGCGAGCTCGCCATCGGCGTGGACTCCAAGGCCGCGCTCGACAGCGCCAGCCGCGCCCGCGAGCTGAAAAAAGAGATCGCCTACGTCTCGAGCCTGCTCTCACGCGCGGGCAGCGCCTCCGGCGCATCGGATCTGGACAGCGATGTGCACAGCGCCATCCTGCAGCTCAATGCCGCCGTCTCCGCCGGCAGCACCTCGGAGCTGGATGACATCTGCATGAATCTCAGTTCCCTGCTCTTCGGCTCCACGACCGGCACCGTCTCGCAGGGCGACCTTGACGCGCTCAACGCCGAACTGCACCAGCTCGAAAACGCGGGCGCCGGCCGCGGCAGCATCACGGCCCCGGCCGCCGGCCTGTTCACGTCCACGATCGACGGATATGAATCGCTCACGCCGGACATGCTTGAAAACCTCACGCCCGACGGCGTGGACGCGCTCGAACGCACCGCGCCCACCACGACCGCCAGCGCCATCGGCAAGCTCGTCACGGCGAAAAAGTGGTACTTTGCCTCCGTCATGAACAAGGCCGACGCCGACCGTCTGAATCTGGGCAGCAGCGCCGCGCTCGATTTTCCGCAGCACTACACCGGCACCGTCTCGGCGACCGTGCTCAGCAAGAGCGAGCCGGACAGCGACGGCAAGGTCGCCGTTGTGTTCGCGTGCAACGCCGCACTGGCCGACACGCTGGCCATGCGCAAGGCGACGGCCGACGTGGTCTACAGCGAGCACACCGGCCTGCGCGTCCCGCTCAAGGCCGTGCATATGGATGACGACGGGCAGTCCTACGTCTACGTCGTCACGGCGGCACAGCTGGAGAAAAAACCGATCGAGATCATCTATCAGACCGACGACTACTGTCTCGTCGCCCAGAGCGCGGAGAGCAACGCCCTGCGCGCCGGCAACGAGATCGTTGTCACCGGAAAGGGCCTGTCCGATGGACAGGTCGTGAAATAAGGAGGCACCACCCAACTATGAGCACCATTGCCGAAAACATTGCCGCCATCCGCGCGCGCATCGACGCCGCCGCCCGCACCACGGGCCGCACCGGCGCCGACATCACGCTCGTGGCAGCGACGAAGATGAACGACGCCGCGCGCGTGCGCGAAGCCGTCGCCGCCGGGATCGACGCCTGCGGCGAGAACCGCGTGCAGGAGATGACTGAAAAGCTCGCCCAGGACGCCTACACCGGCGCCCCGCTGCACTTCATCGGCCACCTGCAAACGAACAAGGTCCGGCAGGTCGTGGGCAAGGTCGATCTCATCCAGTCGGTGGACTCGCCCGAGCTGTTGGCCATGATCGAAAAGCGCGCGGCCGGGCAGGGCATCGTGCAGGACATCCTGCTGGAAGTGAACATCGGCGGCGAGGCCGCCAAGAGCGGCGTGGACCCCGCCGCTCTGCCGGAATTGCTGGAAACGGCCGCCGGCTGCGCGCATATTCGCGTGCGCGGCCTGATGGCGATCCCGCCCGTGGCAGAAACTTCCGACGGAAATCATGCATATTTTACGAAAATGCATGAGCTTTTTGTTGACATCGGCAGAAAAAAATACGATAATGTTTCTATGGACTTTCTGTCCATGGGTATGAGCGGAGACTTTGAAGACGCCATTTCCGCCGGTGCGAACATGGTGCGCGTCGGCTCGTCGATCTTCGGCGCGCGGGATTATTCCCGGCACTGAACGCCGCTTCGGCTCACTCCGCAGAGATCAGTGCAGCGGCACGGCAGCCGCCGGCACGTAAAAGGGGGGTCCCGAATGGGATTTTTGGATGAACTGAAAAAAATGACTCGTCCGTATGATGACGATGACGAGTTTTTCGATGATGAGGATGAAGCGATCCCGGTCGCAGAAGCGCCCGCTCCGGAGCGTCCTGCCCCGGCCCGTCCGGCTGCGGCACCCCGCCGCCCGGCGCCCGCGCCGAAAAAAAGCACCTTCATCCGCGACGATCCGGTGACGGAGCCGGAGCGCCCCGCGCCGAGCTACGCGCCGAAGGGCGACAGCCGCGTGGCCGACAAGGTCGTCAACCTCAACAGCGGCGGCCAGCTCAAGGTCGTGCTCGCCACGCCGAAGCAGTTTGAGTCCGCCGGAGAGATCGCGGACCACCTGCGCGATCGCCGCGCCGTACTCATCAATCTGGAAAAGACGGATCCGGCCATCTCCCGCCGGCTGATCGACTTTTTGTCCGGCGTCGCCTACGCGCAGGACGGCAAGATCCGCCGCGTGGCAAGCGCGACGTATATCATCACGCCGTTCAATGTCGACCTCATGGGCGACCAGCTCGACGACATGGAGTCGGGCGAGTTCCATCTGTAAATCCGGGCATACTGTCTCTGGCAGCGCCCGTCGTGTAGTACACCTATAGAAAGAATGGAGGACTATCCAACATGACTCCTCAGGATATTCGGGAAAAAACGTTTGAAAAAGCGATGTTCGGCGGATACGACATGGCCGCCGTGCAGAACTATCAGGAAGAAGTGGCCACCGAGCTTGCCAACGCGCAGAAGGAAGTTGCCGTGCTCAAGGGCAAGATGAAGGTGCTGGTCGATAAGATAGAAGAGTACCGCGCCAGCGAAGACGCCATGCGTCTGGCCATACTGTCGGCCCAGAAGGTCGGCAAGCAGATAGAGGACGACGCTCAGGCCCGCGCCGACAAGATACTCGGCGAGGCCAAGAACACGTCCGACCGAATACTTGGCGGCCTCCAGCACGAAACCGCCAATGAGGAAGCCAAGCTCCTCACCGCCAAAACGTCCTGCGCAAAATTTCTGGAAGATGTGCGTAATCTGTGCCTGAACCAGCTCGAGTACCTGGATAAGATCGCCGGGGCGAAGGCTGCGGCCGCGCAGCCTGCCGCCCAGCCGGCAAGCGTGAGCGCAGCCCCTGCCGAGCCGGTGTCCGAGCCCGCGCAGCCGGAAACTCCGGCCGCCGAGCAGCCCGCGGAAGCCATCCCCGTGTCCGCCGCCCCTGTGGAGGCGCAGCCGGTGGAGGCCGACGATACCGCGGCCGACAGCGCAGCAGATGACGCCACGCAGCTTTATCACTTCCTGCACAACAGCTGAGTGAACATGCAATCAACCAGGGCGGGACGGCCGGTGCCGTACCGCCCTGCGCAATTTTTGATGGAAATACAACTCTGAGAGGAGAAAGATAGAACCATGTCCAAGAACGATTTCAACGCCACGATCAATCTGCCGAAAACAGACTTTCCCATGCGCGCCGGCCTTGCCAAGCGGGAGCCCGAGATGCTCCAGCGCTGGTACGACATGGACCTGTACCACGAAATGCTCAAAAAGAACGACGGCAAGCCGCGCTTCAGCCTGCACGACGGCCCTCCGTTCTCCAACGGCGACATCCATATGGGCCACGCGCTCAACAAGGCGCTCAAGGACTTCATCGTCCGCTCCTACGCCATGCGCGGCTACTACACGCCCTACATCCCCGGCTGGGACAACCACGGCATGCCCATCGAGAGTGCCATCATCAAGGAGCAGAAGCTCAACCACAAGGCCATGAGCGTCGCCGACTTCCGCAGCGCGTGCCATGACTATGCGCAGAAATACATCGACCGCCAGATGGCCGGCTTCAAGCGCATGGGCGTCATGGGCGACTGGGAGCACCCCTACAAGACCATGAACAAGGGCTTCGAGGCCGACGAGGTGCGTGTGTTCGGCAAGATGTATCAAAATGGCCACATCTACAAGGGCCTCAAGCCCGTGTACTGGTGCCCTCACGATGAGACCGCCCTCGCCGAGGCGGAGATCGAGTATCAGGACGACCCGTGCACGACCGTGTACGTAAAGTTCCCGATGCACGACGACCTCGGCAAGCTGCCGAACGTCGACCACAGCAAGCTCTTTTTCGTCATCTGGACGACGACGATCTGGACCCTGCCCGGCAACCTCGCCATCGCGCTCAACCCGCGCGAACTGTATAACCTCGTGCAGGCCCCGAACGGCGAGGTATACATCATGGCCGACGCCCTGACCGAGAAGGTCATGCACATCGGCGGCTTTGACAGCTACGAGGTGCTCGAGCAGCACCCGGGCGACTTCTTTGAGAACATGCTCGCCGACCATCCGTTCCTGCCCAAGACCTCGCGTCTGGTGCTGGCGGACTACGTCACCATGGATTCCGGCACCGGCTGCGTGCACACCGCGCCCGGCTTCGGCGCCGACGACTACCTGACCTGCAAGCGCTACGGTATGGACATGGTCGTGCCCGTGGACGATCAGGGCCGCCACACCGACTACGCCGGCAAGTACGCCGGTATGTCCACGGAGGAGTCCAACCCCGTCATCCTCGCGGACATGAAGGCTGCCGGTTCCCTGTTCGCCAGCGAGGACATCGTGCACAGCTACCCGCACTGCTGGCGCTGCAAGCAGCCGATCATCTTCCGCGCCACACCGCAGTGGTTCTGCTCCGTCGATTCGTTCAAGGAGGAGGCCGTCGCCGCGTGCGAGAACGTGCGCTGGCTCCCCGCGTGGGGCAAGGAGCGCATGGCCGCCATGATCCGCGAGCGCGCCGACTGGTGCATCTCCCGCCAGCGCCGCTGGGGCCTGCCGATCCCGGTGTTCTACTGCGATGACTGCCACAAGCCCGTGTGCAACGAAGAGAGCATCGAGGCAGTGGCCAAGCTCTTTGAAAAGGAAGGCAGCAACGCCTGGTTCGACCGCCCGGCGGCCGACATCCTGCCCGAAGGCTTCACCTGCCCGCACTGCGGCGGCAAGCACTTCACCCAGGAGACCGACACCCTCGACGGCTGGTTCGACTCCGGCTCCACCCACGTCGCCGCCATGCAGCGCGACCAGGGCTTCTGGCCGGCGGATATGTATATCGAGGGCGGCGACCAGTACCGCGGCTGGTTCCAGTCGTCCCTGCTCGTGGCCGTCGGCGCGCTCGGCAAGGGCGCCCCGTACCGCGAGTGCCTGACCCACGGCTGGACCGTGGACGGCGAGGGCAAGGCCATGCACAAGTCCCTCGGCAACGGCATGGATCCGGCCGAGATTATCAACGAATTCGGCGCCGATATGCTGCGTCTCTGGGCCGGCAGCGCCGACTACCACGCCGATATGCGCTGCTCCAAGGAGATCTTCAAGCAGCTGACACAAAACTACCTCAAGTTCCGCAACACAGCGCGCTACTGCCTCGGCAACCTCGACGGGTTCGACGCCGGGCACCTCGTCGCGCCGGAGGATATGCTCCCGCTCGACCGCTGGGCCATCACGAAGCTCAACGATCTCATCCGCCGCGTAGCCAAGGCGTATGATAACTATGAATTCCACGTGGTCTCGCACGCGATCAACGACTTCTGCGTCGTGGAGCTCTCGAGCTTCTATCTCGACATCATCAAGGACCGCCTCTACTGCGAGGAGCGCAACGGGCTCAAGCGCCGCAGCGCGCAGACAGCCCTGTTCCTCATCCTCGACAGCATGACGAAGATGTTCGCGCCGATCCTCGCCTTCACCTGCGACGAGATCTGGCTGGCCATGCCGCACCGCGCCGAGGACGACGCGCGCAACGTGCTGCTCAACGTCATGAACCAGCCGTTCGACGCCTACGCACTCAGCAACGACGAGCTCGCCAAGTGGGACCAGCTGATCCGCGTCCGCACGGATGTCAACGGCGTGCTCGAGGCCGCTCGCGCCGAAAAGCGCATCGGCAAGCCGCTCGAGGCTGCCGTGACGCTGCGCGCCGACGATGATGCCGCCAAGGCCGCGCTCGACGACGTGCAGAGCATGAACCTGCCCGAGCTGCTCATCGTGTCGCAGTGCCTCGTCGGCGGCGACGTGCCGGAAGACGCCGTCACCGGTGCCGGCACGAATTTCCCCGGCCTGCACATCTCCGTGCGCAACGCGCCCGGCACCAAGTGCCCGCGCTGCTGGATGCACTCCGAGCAGGCCGACCCCGAGACCGGACTGTGCCCGCGCTGCGCCGCCGTCGTCGCCGCGCAGAAGGCGGAGTAAACCACCGATCCCAAAATCCTGATCCGAAAGCGAGGAACCGCTATGTGGTATGCCATCGTAGCCATCCTGATCCTCATCGCTGACCAAGGCCTGAAGTACTGGGTCACGCTCAACATCCCGCTCGACACCGGGCACGTCACGCTCATCCCCGGCGTGCTGGAGCTGACGAATATCCACAACAACGGCGCCGCGTTCAGCATCCTGCAGCACGCGCCGCACTGGATCTTCGTCATCTTCACGGTCGTGTTCGCCGCCATCGCGGTGTTCTGCCTGCGGCGCAACGTCGTGCACGGCAAGATCGGCCGCTGGTCGGTCGTGCTCGTGCTGGCCGGCGCGGTCGGCAACTGCATCGACCGCATCCTCAGCGGCTATGTGGTGGACATGTTCAATTTCCTGTTCGTGCGCTTCGCCGTGTTCAACCTGGCGGATATCTTCATCGTCGTGGCCGGCATCGCCCTGTGCCTGCACGTCATCTTCTACCGGGGTGACGGCAGCGAGGACGCACCTGCGCCCAAAAAAGCGCGCAAGCCCCGCAAGCGCGCGGATGCCTCCGCCCGGGCGCACAAGCTGCACCTGCCCGTCCGGCAGAAGCAGCCCATCGAGCAGCCCGCCGCGCCGAAAGAACCCGCCGCGCAGCCGGCTGCCCCGGCCCCGGCGAAGGATGATCCGTTCGCGGCGTGGGACCGCGCCCCCGTGCAGGCGCAGCCGGTGACCCCGGCAGCGCCGCCCGCACCAAATACCCCGGCAGCGCCCGCCACTCCGGCACCGGTACAGGCAGCACCCGAGGCAGCAGCGCCCGCCGCTCCCAGCGCGGAGACGGCTCCGGCGGATCCCCTGCTCGCCTACCTCAACAGCACGCCCGCCGCGCCGGTCGAGCCAGAAGCCCCGGCCAAGGACACGGACGCCGCCCCGACGGACGGCGAGAGCTACTCGCTCGACGATATTTTGGCGGAGTTTTCGGATCTCTGATGGAACAACGAACGATTCAAACACAGGAGAGCGCCGAGCGGATCGACGCTCTCCTTGCGCGCTCTTTTCCGGAGCTCACGCGCAGCGCCGCCCAGCGGCTGCTCGCGCAGGGCGCGGTGACAAAAGACGGCGCGCCCGTGAAGAAAAACTACAAGACAGCGCCCGGCGACACGTTTGTCGTCACGCTGCCGGATGCCGCGCCCTCGGAGTTGGTGGCGCAGGATCTGCCGCTGGACGTGGTGTATGAGGACGATGACCTCATCGTCGTCAATAAGCCGCGCGGCATGGTCGTGCACCCCGCGCCCGGCCACGAGGACGGCACGCTCGTCAACGCCCTGCTCGCCCACTGCGGCGACAGCCTCTCCGGCGTCGGCGGGGAGCGGCGGCCCGGCATCGTGCACCGCATCGACAAGGACACATCCGGTCTGCTCGTCGCGGCGAAAAACGACTTTGCGCATCTTGCGCTCTCGGCGCAGCTGGCCGACCATACGATGGCCCGCACGTATGAGGCCGTCGTCTGCGGCAATCTGCGCGAAGATGCCGGCACGGTCGACGCGCCCATCGGCCGCCACCCGACGGACCGCAAGCGCATGGCCGTGACGGCCAAAAACGCCCGCCACGCGGTCACGCACTGGTCGGTCATCGCGCGCTACAACGGCTACACGCACATCCGCTGCGAGCTGGAGACCGGCCGCACGCACCAGATCCGCGTGCACATGGCGCACATCGGCCACCCTCTGCTCGGCGATCTGGTCTACGGCCACAAGCGGCCGGAAAAGGGCCTGAGCGGGCAGTGCCTGCACGCGCGGGCGCTGCGCTTCATCCACCCGCGCACCGGCGCGCTCGTGACGTTCACGTGCCCGCTGCCGGACTATTTTCAGGACGTGCTGGCGCGCCTCGGCCCGCCGGTCGGCTGATCAGAAAGGAGCATTCGCATGCGCAGATCCGATCGTGAGATCACCGATTTTCAGGAGCTCATCACCGTCATGAGCGGCTGCGACGTCTGCCGCCTCGCCCTGCATGACGAGCCGTATCCCTACATCCTGCCACTGAACTTCGGTCTGGAGGTTGACGGCGAGACCGTCCGTCTGTACTTTCACGGCGCGAACGCCGGCACAAAGTACGACCTCATCGCCAGAAATCCGAACGTCGCCTTTGAGATGGATCGCGGCCACGAGCTCATCCTCGACGACGAGCACGGCAACTGCACCATGACCTATGAGAGCGTCATCGGTCAGGGCCGCATCGCAATCGTGCCGGACGCGCAGAAGGAGCACGCGCTGAGCGTGCTCATGGCGCAGTACCGCGCGCCGGACTTCCCGTATTCCAAGGCCGTCATTCCCGCGACGACCGTCCTGTTCCTGACCGTCGAGCACATGACCGGCAAGCGCCGCGCGAAAAAACACGGGTGAGCACCGCTCCCCCGGCAGCAAAACACCCTCCGCAGGCAAAGCCTGCGGAGGGTGTTTTTCGTGATACCGCCGAAAATCAGCGGATGAAATTGGTGAACTTGCGCACTTCCGTCTCCGGGCGCGGAACACCGGCGGCGTCCCCCGCCGCGATGCACTGCAGCAGCCAGAGCAGATTGCGCGCGAGCTGGCGCATGGTCTGCAGGCCCTCCTCGTCCTGCGCGACGTCCTCCGGGCGCGCACCGTGTACCATCGGCCAGTACTGCGAGGACACGACCGGCATGTTCGAGATCATCGGGTATTTGACCAGCTGATCGAGCGCGGCCGTCGTGCCCGCGCGCCGCGCCGAGACGACGCAGGCGCAGGGCTTGTTCGCCCAGCCGTCGCCGGCGTAGAACAGTCGGTCGCAGAACGCCGACATCGCGCCGGAGATTCCGGCATAGTGCACCGGGGACGCGAGCACGAGCGCATCCGCCGTCTCCATCGCGTCAATGGCGTCGTTCACCAGGCCGCCGCGCACGCAGTGCCCGGTCGCATTGCATCCACCGCAGGCGGTGCAGCCGCCGGCCTGCTCTGCGCCGACGGTCAGGATCTGCGTTTCAACCCCCGCCGCCTGAAGCACCTGCTCCATTTCGTGCAGGGCGGTGTATGTGCAGCCGCGCGGGTGCGGGCTACCGTTGATCATGAGAATTTTCATTGTATCACCTCAAGCGCAGGATAGCACAAATCGCCGACCCACGCAAGGCAGCGCCCCGGCTGATTCCCGCACATGGGCAAAGATAAAAACGCCCTCCGGACGGTTTCTCACCCGGAGGGCGTTTCTGCAGCGCAAACAACGATTGCCCCGAAGGCCGATGGCCTGCGGGGCGGTGTTTTCTATTGGGGGACATGCGCTCGCGCACATGCACATCAGCAGAGGCCGGGGAACAGCGCGCACATCACGATGACGGCGGCCGTGCCGCAGGTCGTGGCAATGACCGTTGTGATGAACATAGGCGGATAGATCTCCCTGAGCTTCATGCGGCACATCGGCAGCAGCATCAGGATGGCGCCGGAGTACGGCATGGAATCGAGCGTCGTCGCGGCAAAGCAGGCGATACGGTGGATCGCGTTGACATTGAGCCCGAGATCGAGCAGCTTCGGTGCGATGAGCGGCAGAGAGATCAGCTGGCCGGTGGAGGAACCGCCGGTGAGCATGCACATGACGGCGACGACCACGGCGCAGATCAGCATCGGGGACATGTTGATGCCGGTGATGGCATTGAGCATGGTCGTGAACGCTTCCGTGTTGGTCACGACGCCGGCAAAGCCGCAGATGGCCGCGACCGTCAGCGACATGTGGATGGAGTCCGCCGCGCCGGTGCTGATGAGCTCACGCAGGTTCTTCGCCTTGAGCTGCTTCCAGAACAGCAGGATGGACAAAACGGTGCTGCCGATCACGCAGATGTTGATGTTGATCTTCAGAATGTTGAAGGCGACAAAGAGCGCGACCAGCGGAATGAGCGCGATCCAGAAATTCGGCCGCGGCGTGTTCTTGTCATAGTGCGGATCGAGGGGGTGGAGCTCAAAATGCTCGCCCTTGGCCCGCGCCTTGTTGATGTAGATATTCATCAGGACGATGATGACGACGACTTCGACCGCCGCGCCGACAAGGCCGGGGACGAGCGCCACATCCGCCGCCGTGCCGAGGGCGGTCATGGCGGCGACGTTGGTCACCTGCGGGCTGCCGGGCATGGTCAGCGTAAACGTATAGGAAGCCGCGGCGAGCACGCCGAGGATAAAGCGCTTGGGAATGTCGCAATATTCAAAGATCGTGAGCGCGACCGGGTACATGAGCACGATGAACACGCTGGCATTGATGCCGCCCATGCAGAGGATGACGCCGATGGCAACAATGACCGCGACCGCGATCACATTTTTCTTCGTGTTGCTGGCGCCGGGCCGCAGGAGCTTGCTCATGATCGTGTCGGCGATGGAGAAGGCCGCGCCGCTCTCCGAATAGATCTTTGACTGAATGCTGCCGAACAGCAGCAGGAAGAAGAAGCTTTTGATCGGGACGAACATGCCGTTGACATAGGAGCCGAGCAGCGTGTCCATGAACGGGAGCACGTTAAACGCGATCACGACCGCCGCGCCCACGATCGAAGCGATATATACGGACCAGTCCTTGTAGCAAAGATAGATCACGACAAGGAAACCGAGAATACAACCAACTACGCCCATAGGATGCTACCTTTCGTATTGATGTCGGTCTCTCCGCTTACTGTGCGGCATGACCGGAGGAAGGGAAAACCGGCCATGCCGCAAATATGAGGGGAGGATGGTGTGCGGATGATGCTGCGCGGATCAGGCCTGCGCGGCCTTTTCCTGCGCAGCCTTTTCTTCTGCGGCGACCTCAGCCAGCGTGCGTCTCTTGGGCTGGGGGATGGTGGTGTAGAAGATGACGGCGATGATGCAGGCGATGATGGCATAGACCATGGAGGCAGTGTAGCTGCCGGTGGCCTTGACCAATGCCGAACTGATCTTCGGGCTGATGAAGGTGCAGATGATCATATAGCCGAGCATGCAGATGCCGAAGATGCCGCCGGCATACTTGGAGCCGTAGGTCTCCTGAACGGCGACCGGGTGGCAGCAGTTCGTCGCGCCGAAGCCGACTGCCAGCAGGACATAGGCAATGTAGAACATGGCCAGGCTGTTGGCAAACATCAGGCAGAGCGAAGAAGCAACGGAGCAGATGCCGCAGATCGTATAGACCTTGCGGTAGCCGAGCTTGTCGATGAGCGCGCCCATGCCGAAACGGCCGATGACGTTGCAGATCGAGTAGATCGACACGCCGATGGTGGCCGCGTTGAGCGAGTAGCCCGCGTCCGAAATGAGAACGGAGAAGCGGGGGTAGCAGATGATGTACATGGTCGGGAACAGGCCGTAGCCGAGGAACAGGTGCCAGTAGCCGCGGGTCCGGAACGCCTGGCCGGGCGTCAGGCTCTCGAGCTGCGTAGCCGCGAGCTTGGGATCGTCCGCCTTGGCCTTCCAGCCAGCCGGGGCATAGCCCACCGGGGCGGATTTGAGGCCGATGGCCGCGCAGATACCGATGACGATGATCGCGCCACCGACGATGTAGAGCGTGACGATGATGCCGATGCTGCCGATGAGCTTGACGATCAGGGGCGCGAGGAAGGTGGCGGAGCCGCCGTTAAAGGCCATGCACAGGCCGGAGGCAAAACCGCGCTTGTCGGGGTACCAGCCGGTCGCGCAGTAGGTGCTGCCGGTGTACGTGAAGCCGACGCCGAGACCCTGCAGGACGCTGAAGGTGATGTACAGCATCCAGGGGGAGCCGGAGGGGACCATGCCGGACAGCAGGAACGCGAGGCCCAGCAGGATGCAGCCGAGGATGAGCGTTTTCTTGGCGCCGATCTTGCCGAGCAGCCAGCCGCTGAGGATGTGGCCGGGCGTCTGCATGAAGGCCATATAGGTGGCGACGCCGGCAATGGCTTCCGTCGTCCAGCCGAAGTGCTTTGCCATCGGGGAGACGAAAACGGCCGCGGAGTTGACGATGCCGCACATGGCGAGCACGATCAGGGCACGCACCAGAATACCTGTGCGATTCGGTGTTTTGATTGCGTTGTCCATATCTTTCTCCTTATATCTTCATATTGTTCTGAGCGGATGTGTCAGTTGCAGGTCCAGCCGCCGTCGACCGCGACGATCTGGCCGGTCGTGTATGTGCAGCAGGGCGCGGCGAAGTAAACACACAGGCCGTCCATCTCGCCGAGGATGCCGTGGCGCTCTTTCGGGCAGCGGTCCTTGTGCAGCTGCACAAAAGCGTCGGAGTCGATGAACTTCTCGGTCAGCTCGGTCGGGAAGTAGCCCGGCGCGATGCAGTTGACGGTGATGTTGTACTTGCCCCAGTCGTTGGCCATGGCCTTGGTCATCATGTGCACGCCGCCCTTGGAAGCGCAGTACGGTGCGGTCCAGACGTTCTTTCTGGAGACGAAGCCGTGGATGGAAGAGACGTTGACGATGCGGCCATAGTTGTTGGGGATCATGGACAGGCGCGCGACGTCGCGGCAGAGATAGAACAGGCCGGTCAGGTCGGTATCGACCACGTGGGCCCACTGCTCATCGGTCATGGTCGCCGGGTCGCCGGAACCGCCGGTGCCGCCGGAGTTGACCAGAATGTCGATCTTGCCGAAGTGCGCAATGACGTCCTCCACGCACTTGGTGACGGACTTGGAGTCGCACAGGTCGAGGTAGTGGGGGTAAACCTCCACGCCGTACTCCGCGGCGATCTCCTTCGCGTTCTTCTCCAGGCGGTCGGTGCGGCGCGCCACAATGGCGACGTTGGCGCCGGCGTTGGCCATTGCCTTTGCAAACTGCAGGCCGAGGCCGGAGCTGCCGCCGGCAACCAGAGCGACCTGACCGGTCAGATCAAAAATGTTGTTTTTCATGGTATCGTCTCCTTTTTTTGAAATCGTTCAGAATCGTTTTTTCATATCTATGTGTCAGAATTCCCATGCGAGGGCGAACGCATCGCGGTTGGCCTCGAGCATGGTGCCGCCGCGCACAGCGTCGCCGGCATAGACGACGTGGTCAAAGTTCCGGTCGAACGCCGCGCGCGCGGCCAGATCCGGCCGGCTGCCCATCGCCAGAACGACGGCCTCGGCCTTCAGCTCCGTGCACTGGCCGGTGTGCGTGTCCCGCAGACGGATGCCGCCGTCGTCCACTGCGGCGATGGCCTGGCCGGTGCGGAACGTCACGCCGGCCTCCCGCAGCAATGGCAGGAGCTTGAACTTGGTGATGTAGTACACGGACGCGCCGATCTCATCGGCCATTTCCACGATCGTGACCTTGTTGTTCGCGCACAGGAAGTGGGCCACTTCGAGCCCGACGTGTCCGCCGCCGATGACGGCGACTTCCCTGCCCTCGATCGCGCGGCGGCCGAGCAGAACATCCTCGATGCCGAACACGTTTTCGCAGTCGATGCCGGGAATATCCGGCACGATCTGCTGCCCGCCCATGGTGACAAAAACACCGTAGGGATCGAGCCGGCGGAGCTCCGCCATGGTCGGCGCGTGATTCAGCTCCACCTGCACGCCGAGCGCGGCGAGCTGATTCTTCTGCGTCTCGATGTACTCGGCCACGAGCCCTTTGCACGGTGCCTTGGAGGCCAGCACGGCGCTGCCGCCGAGATAGGCGCGCCGCTCAAACAGGATCGGGCGGAAGCTGCGCTCGGCCAGGACGATGGCTGCCTGCATACCGGCAGGCCCGCCGCCGATCACCGGCACGCACCGGCCCGCGCCGTCGCGCCGCAGCGCCGCAGGGTTGTAGTCCCGCTCGCGGCCGAGCCGGGGATTGATGGTGCAGCGGATGCCGCGGTGGTTGACGACCTCCTTGTTGCAGCTCATGCAGCCGATGCACTTGCGCAGGAGCGCTTCCTGACCGCCGCGTGCCTTGTTGACCCAATCCGGATCTGCGAGCTGTGCCCGGGACACACCGGCGAAATCGCACACGCCCTCGCGCAGCAGCGCCTCGGCGGTCGCGGGATGCTTGATAACGTTGACTGCGATGACCGGGATCTGCACCGCCGCCTTGACGGCCAGCGCGTTCTCCTTTTTCCAGCCCTCGGGGAAGTAGCAGGGCTCGATGAAGGCGGCCGGATTTTCATAACCGCCGCTGCTGACGTTGATGCATGACACACCGTAGTGCTCAAGCAGCTTTGCGATCTCCACCGCGTCCGCTTTTTGCAGGCCATCGGGGATATAATCGCAGCCGTTGATGCGCACGCTGATCGGGAAATCGCGGCCGCACGCACAGTGGATGCCCTCAATGATCTCGCGGACAATGCGCATCCGGTTTTCGAGGCTGCCGCCGTATTCATCGGTGCGCACATTGCTGTGCGGGCTGAGAAACTGGTGCAGCAGATAACCGTGCGCACAGTGGAGCTCCACGCCGTCGGCGTTGGCCTGCTGGGCATACACGGCGCCGGTGACGAATTTGTCGACCATGCCGTGGATCTCCTCGCGCGTCATTTCGTGCGACACGCGGCCCGTGGCCGGATTCACGATCCCGCTCGCGGAGATGACCTGGCGGCCGCCGTTGAACTGCGGCTTGCCCTCGCGGCCGGGGTGGAAGAGCTGGAAGAACACCTTGCAGTCGTAACGGTGCAGCGTGTCGGTCAGCAGCGCGAGGCGCTTGATGAACCGCGGCGCGTGGATCTGCAGCTGATGGGTCTCGGCGATGCCGTTTTCCCCGTCGACCGCGCAAAATTCGGTGATCAGCAGCCCGCAGCCACCGGCCGCCCGGGCCTTGTAGCAGGCGATGATCTCATCGGACGCCTCGCCGTTTTCTGCAGCAAGGCCGTTGCCCATGGCGGTCATCACGACGCGGTTTTTGATCCGCAGGCCACCGATGTAACCGGGCCTAAACAGGTTTTCGTAGTTCATGGTTCCGTCCTTGTCGTCATGGAATCTTTCAAAGTACCGCTGAGCAAATGCGGGTTTTTTCTACCTTGGTTCGCATGATACCCGAAAGATAAAAATGTCACAATGTCACGAACGCTTAAAAAGAATGCGGAATTTGTTCACGACTGACAAAAAAGTAACATGCCCGCCGGAGCGCTGCGCGAGACGCAGAGCGCCTCGCACGTGGGACTGGAATCAGATGTAAAAGCACTTTTCGTAGGCGGCCTTCGTTGCGTCGGCCATGGTGCCGGCCTTCGTCGCGTCGCCGACGACAATGACCTTGTCAAACGCTGCGGCCAGCTTGTCCTCATAGGCCTTGTCCGGCCGGTTACCGAGCGCCATGACGACGATGTCGGCATCGACGCTGACGGTCTCGCCGCCGGGGAGCTGCTTAAGCGCAACGGTCCCCTCGCCGACGCCGGCGAGCGCGTGCTGCGTCAGGATCTCGACGCCGTTTTCCTGCAGCAGCGACAGGAGCTTGAACTTTGCCGTGCGGTAGATGGACGTGCCGACTTCCTTCTGCATCTCGACGACCGTGACCTGGTTGTCGGCGCACAGATAGTGCGCGACCTCGAGACCGACATGGCCGCCGCCGATGACGGCGATCTTCTTGCCGGAAAACTGCACCTTGCCGAGCAGAACGTCCTCAATATAATAAACATTGTCGCGGTCGGCGCCGGGGACCGGAGGAACGATCTGGTTGCCGCCGCAGGCGACCACGACGCAATACGGCTCGAGCGTCTGAATACGCGCGACCGTGCCCGGCGTGTTGAGGTGCACCTCGATGCCGTATTCCTGCATCTCGGCGATCTGCGTGTCCACAAATTCCTGCGCCATGTGCTTGCACGGCGCCTTGGAGGCAAGAATGGCGCTGCCGCCGAGCGTGCCGCTCGCTTCAAAGATCACGGGCTCGAAGCCGCGCTTTTTCATCAGCAGGGCCGCCTGCATACCGGCCGGGCCGCCGCCGACGATGGCGACCTTGCGACCGTTGCCGTTTTTGACGAGCTTGTCATCGCCAAACGTGACCTCGTGGCCGGCGACGGGGTTGAGCGCGCAGTGCAGCGTGCGGCCGGCAACCACGGACTTGTTGCAGTTCATGCAGCCGAGGCACTTGCGGATGAGATCCTCACGCCCGGCCATGGTCTTCTGCACAAGATAGGGGTCGGCGATGTGCATACGGGACATACCGACAAAGTCACTCACGCCCTCCTGCAGCAGCTGCTCGGCAAACTGCGGATGCTTGACGGTGTTGACCGCGATGATCGGAACGCTGACCTGGCTCTTGATGGCCTTGACAAAGCCGCTTCTCCAGCCCTCGGGGCTGTAGCAGGGCTCGATCATGGTCGCCGCGCTCGCGTACACGCCGCAACTGACGTTGAAGTAATCGACATACGGCTCCAGGTACTTGGCGATCTCGACGCAGGCGTCCTGGTCGTTGCCGCCCTCGACGAAGTCGTTGCCGTTGATGCGCGCGCCGACAACGAAGCCGGGCTCGACGACCTCGCGGATGCCCTTCAGGATGCGCACGATAAAGCGGCAGCGGTTTTCCATGGAGCCGCCGTATTCGTCGGTGCGCTTATTGGTGTAGGGGCTCAAAAACTGCTGCAGCAGATACCCATGCGCGCCGTGGATCTCCACGCCGTCGGCGCCGGCGGCCTGCGCATTGAGCGCGGCCTGAATGAAGAGACCGACCAGACGGTCAATGTCCTCAATGGTCATCTCGCGCGGCAGGATCGTGTCGCGGCCGATCACGCTGTTGAGCTCTACGCTCGGCGCCATGGCCTGACGGCCGCCGTTGATTGCCGGGGGGGCTTCACGTCCGCCGTGGTGCAGCTGGACAAAGATCTTGGCACCGTGACGGTGCACGGCATCACAGATGCGCTCAAAACTCGCGATCTGGCGCGCGTCCCAGATGCCGAGCTGGATGCGGTTGCAGTGACCGCTGTCCGGATCGACCGACGTGAACTCCGGGATGATGAGGCCGCAGCCGCCCTTAGCGCGCTCCTCATAGAACCGGACCTGCTCCGGCGTGGAGCAGCCGTTCCAATCGCCGAGCATCGTGCCCATGGCCGTCATGACGACGCGGTTGCGCAGCTCGAGCCGGCCGATGGTTCCCTTTTCAAATAATTTTTCGTAATGCATAAGCAGCAAACCTCAACTTTCAACTTTCTGCGTTTCTGCCGTCCGGTGCTCACCCGTGCGGCAAGAGAGGTAGAAAAAACGCATTTGGCTCATATCAACTTTGCTGCCCTCATTGTATCTGCGCCGTGCGACTGTGCCTATGTCATGCGTGAAAAAAATAGCAAGCAAAACCATGCACGATGCACAATGTGCGCACGCGCAAGCCCGCCGGGTTCCGCGCCAGGAAAATGCCGCTGTTGAAAGTGACAAAAACGCCGCGAATTTTGTTCACAATGCACTTGCGGAGCGGCCGGTATTCCATGTATAATGTTCTTGTTAATTTGTTGACATTTGCTGCAAAAAGGAGGCGCCGTATGCTGTTTTCAGAACTTGCCAAGCGGGTGGCAGAAAAGTATCCGGAGGTCAAAACGGTCTACCCCATGGACTGCGAACTGAGCAACGTGGAGCTGTATGACCCGAGCGGGGCGGTCCCGCCGGTCGACACGCTCAGCATTTACACCGCCCGGCAGATCAGCGAAGACATGACGCTGCCGCTCTGCTTTGTGTGCGCGGGCGCGCCCGATCAGGCGGCGCACGACAAGATCGCCTACAGTGACAGCAACTACATCATCATCCCGCAGGTCTCGGCCGTGGATGTGGTGTATTACATCATGTCGCTCTTCGGCGACTCCTTCAAGCAGCAGAAGCTGTACTCCAACCTGATCTATATGCTGCTCAACGGCGCGGATCTGACGTCGGTGTTCTGCGAATTTTCCAAGGGCACCGGCTCGCAGCTGCTGGCCATCGACATTTCCGGCAAGGTGCTGGCCTATTCCAAGCCGTTCATGGTCAATCACCCGCACTGGATCCACAGCATCGAGGTCGGCTATCTGGATAACTACCTGATCGAGTACATCCTCTCGTACCGGGTCAAGCATAAGATGGACATGTCGCCCAACACGTTCGTGCTGTTCTGCAACCGGCTGCAGATGTACATCAAGGTCATCCGCGTCATTGCCGACAATGAGATCATCGGCTACGTGTTCATGGGCAATTACACCGGGGAGTTCCCGTGGTTCAGCGACAAGCTGATGCAGCTGCTGGCCAAAAACCTGCACTCCACCCTGCTCGGCAGCCGCAGCTACAGCACCTACCGCTTCAACATGCACCAGAGCGTGCTCAGCGACATCATCGAGGGCGCCAGCGAGGAGGAGACGATCCAGCGCATCAACGCCGCCAAGCTGACCTTCCCGCCGAATATGCGCGCGGTCGTGCTCAGGCCGAGCTATTTCAGAGGCAACGAATATCTTTACGACGTGCTGACGCCGCGCGTCGCGGAGATCCTGCCGGCCTCGCCGCGCGTGTATAAGAAAAACGCGATCGTCACATTCGTCGGTGTGGACAATGCGGGCGCGCTCCCGGAGGAGACGCGCACGGCCATTGAGACCCTCGCGGCCGACGGCCAGATCCTCGTCGGCGTGAGCAATCTGTTCCACAAGCCGTCGAAGCTCTACGTTTACTATCAGCAGGCGCTGCAGGCCATGTCCTTTTCGCGGCGGCTGTCGAACACCGGCGGCGTGTTCTTCTTCTCGGACTATGCGTTTTACATCATGCTCGACCGCATGGAGGACAAACCGCTGCTCGAGCAGTGCCGCCATCCGGTGCTCGCCAGCCTGGAAGCCTACGACGCGGACAAGAACACCGAGCTGTACGAAACGCTGAAGATCTATACCAAAACCGGCTTCAGCAAAAACCGCACGGCCGAGCTCATGTTCATGCACCGCAATACGGTCAATTACCGCATCCAGCAGATCGAAAATCTGTTCTCCGTGGATTTTTCGGATCCGTCCCTTCTGTTCAAGCTGCAGTATTCTTTTTACATCGACGCGTTTTTGAAAAACCGCTATTCCGATCTCGCGGCGCTGCCCGAAAAACCGGCAGGCGAATGACTCCGACGACGCGGGCGCGGCAGTTTTGCTGCGCCCGCGCCCGTTTTCTTCTGCCGGAACACAGAAAAGAGCACCTCCCGGGCGGGAGGTGCTCCTGTTCTTTATGCGGATGCGGCTCTGCTCAGTCGTCGTAGCCCTCAAGCGCCTTGAACTCGGCGTCGAGCTCTTCGTCCTTGCGCAGGTCAGCCTCGATGCGCGCGAAGCGGTCGCGCAGCATCTGGTGGGTGTGCACGTGCGGGTGCACGTAGAGCTGCTCGTCCTCCATGGCGCGGAACAGACGCGGGCCGACAAAGCGGGGGTTGTAGCCCTGGTTCTTGATGCGGCCTTCAAAATTGGCCTTGTAGTCCTGATAGTCGCTGGTCGCGTAGAAGGGATCATACGGCTTCTGGAACTTCTCGGGGCGGCGCTTCTCGCTGTCCCAGATCGTGGTGTTGACGTATTCCGGGCAGAACGCGGTCACGCCAATGTACGGCGCGTAGTTGACGGCATAGTCCTTTACGCTCTCGGCAAGGCTCATCGCCGCATGCTTGGACGCAGTGTAGGCCGACTGGATGCGCATGCCGGGCTGCAGACCGCCGATGGAGACGGTGAACAGGAAGTAGGCGTCGGTGCCCTGCTTTTTCATGATGGGCAGCACTTCCGTGACGTAGTAGGCCATGCCGAGGAAGTTGACGCTGGTGATCCAGTCCCAGTCCTGGGCAGGGATGTTGCCCAGCGTGCCGGCGCCGGCAACACCGGCGTTGCTGTAGAACACATCGATGCGCTCAAACTCCGCCATGATGCGCTCGACGCTCATGCGGACCTGCTCGTACTCGGACACGTCCACGGTGATCGTGACGACTTTGGGCGCGCCCAGCGCTTCACATTCCTTCTTGACCTCCTGCAGCCGGTCGCCTTCGAGGTCGATCAGCGCAAGGTTCATGCCGCGGCGTGCGGCCTCCAGTGCGAAGGCTTCGCCGATGCCGTTGGCAGCGCCGGTGATGCCGGCTACTTTTCCAGCAAATTCTTTCATTGTAGTTACCTCCGTTTGTTCAGGATGATCTTTTGAAAAATCGTCTTTCTTACTGTGGCATCATCATAACACACGCGGATCGTTATTTCTTTAGCAAATATAACAAGAACTGCCGCCGTGACTGTGCATGCAAGACAATTTCGCCCCAGGGGACAGTTTTGCGCATAGGGTTTCTTTTGACAGCCATTTTATCAAGCACACCTTATTGTATTCCGGTAGAAGGTCTCCGCCGTGAGCTCTTCGGCGACGGCCGCATCTCCGCTCAGGGAGCGCAGGTAGCGGAACACGAGCGGACTGTAGGTTGTAAATATGACGCCGAACGTGTCCATCCTTGCCTCTCCCATCTCGATGTTCTGTCTATAAGAGTCCGCTGCGCGCAAAAGGTTACAGCGGATCTGCATGTTTTCTTCTGCCGTTTCTGAAATCCCATGGTCCCGTCAAGATTTGTGCGCAAAATTATTTGCAGGCTCCGGCTGAATGAAGTAGCCGGCAATGGAGGTGTCGTCCAAAGCTGCCTCCAAATGCTTCATGTTCATGTATTTCTTGCAGCCTCACTGGGTGCCCGCCACGTGGCGAAGTCGGGCGCAGACCAGCATCAGGGCGGAGTTGCCGTCCGGGAACGTCCCCACCACGCGGGTGCGGGCTGCCGTTGATCATCAGAATTTTCATAAAGATCACCTCGGCTCAAATCTGATCACAGACAGCAAAAAGCCGCAACCGAATGGTTGCGGCTTTGCATTCGACTGGAGCGAATCGCTCATAGTTCTATTATGGCTCCAGTTCAGATGTCATGGTAAAGTCCTGCGCGAAACGCGCTACAATCGCCTCTGCATCCTGAAGCTGCATCGGCTCTGCTGTTGTTGCAGCCGGCAGCAGTGTATTTGTCGTAATTCCAACGACGCCGAGCGACGTCAGCGCATCCGCAAGCTCCGCATCATTCACGGTATATGCCTCGACCTCCAGCCCGGCCTGCGCAGCAAGCTGCATCGACAGCCGGTTCACAGCGGTATGCAGCACATCCAAAAAGACGCGGTTTTGCCCTGTCTGCAGCGTTTTCGCCATCGCCACGGTCGTGTTGGCAAGTCCATTGCTCAGTAGTCCGACCTCCGCCTCCGGGTTCGCGGCAACCACATCTTGCAGCATCCGCAAATTCCATGTGAAGGAGATCCACACGACGCGATCCGTCATCCCCGCCTCCTCCACGAGCTGCATGAGCGTCTGCACCTGCTCCGTCGTCATGCGGGACTTCAGCTCGATATAGGGTGTCACATCCGCTTCCCGGCAGAACGCGATCCACTCCCGGAATGTGGGAATTCTGGTCCCCCGGTATGCCTCACCCGCCGCAATGCCGAAATCATACTGAAGCAGCTCCTCATATGTCATGAACTGGATCGACTTCACGCCAACGATTTTACTGCCGTCAGCATTGCGCGCTGTAGCGTTGATCGTGCTGTCATGGCACAAAACTGCCACGCCGTCCTTTGTGAAGTGGACGTCCGATTCCAAGAACTGATAGCCAGCCTCCGCCGCCGCCGCAAAGGCCGGCATCGTATTTTCCGGTGCCTGCACATGATAACCCCTGTGCGCAACATAGCGAATCACGGGCTTCTCCGGCTCAACCGGCGGCTCCGGCTCAACCGGGGGCTCCGGCTCAACCGGCGGCTGCGGCTCAACCGGCGGCTGCGGCTCGAGCGCATCTTCTAAAACCGCAAGCAGATTTTTGAAAATCTGTGCCGCCTCACAGCGACGAGCCGCCACGTTCGGAGCGAAATGATTATCGCCTACACCGCAGACGATCCCCGCGCTGCGGCACACATACACCGATTCCTTTGCCCACTCGGCAATCTGCGCATCATCCGCAAATTGCGCAGACGGTACGGTTTGGAGAGAAACGTCCTTCCAAACCAAATAACGGTGCACAATCGTGCAGATTTCCTGACGGCTGATGCCGCGTTCCGGTTCAAACACTGAATCCGAAACGCCTGCAACGATTCCGCTGCGCGCAGCCCAGCCGACATAGCCCGCATAATAGGCGTCCTCCGGAACGTCCATAAAACCAGAAGCGTCAGCCTGTGTCGGGTCGATATTTTCCATCCGGCCAAGAACCGTCACAAACATACCGCGGGTCATAGATAGCTCCGGTGAAAAGGTGGTCGGAGATGTTCCCTGGAACAGTCCCTTCTCTGCGCAGGTCTGTACCGCAGGCGCGTACCATGCGTCCGCCGGTACATCTGCAAACCCAGCAAACGCAGCCGCCGGCACAGCGCCCAGCAGCAAAATCATCACAAGCAGCATGACCAGCATAGACCAAGAATGTCTTCTCATAGCGCAGTCCCCCGTTTCTTGATTCTGCCACCAGTATACTTACTTTTGAAAAAATGTCAAGAAAACTGCGCCCAAATCACCATGCAATAGACAGCAAAAAGGCCGCAACCGAATGGTTGCGGCCTTTTGTGTTGGCATTGACCTATCTTCCCGGTCCGTCTCCAGACAAGTATTGTCGGCACTGGTGAGCTTAACTTCCGTGTTCGGAATGGGAACGGGTGGACCCTCACCGTTAAAAACACCAACTATTTACCCTCGTGGCACACCACAAGGGTGGTACACCATCAGGGACTCGAACCCTGGACACCCTGATTAAGAGTCAGGTGCTCTACCAGCTGAGCTAATGGTGCTCAAGGTTTCATCTGCACCTTCAAAACCGAACAGAGGATGAAGAATCCACAAGGCGGTTGCCTGCAATGTTCTTGTAGGTCAAGCCCTCGGGTTATTAGTATCGGTCAGCTCAATGCATTACTGCACTTACACTTCCGACCTATCAACGACATAGTCTTTGTCGTCCCTTACTCCTAATGGATGGGAGATCTTATCTTAGGGGGAGTTTCACACTTAGATGCTTTCAGCGTTTATCTCGTCCAGACGTAGCTACCCAGCTGTGCCGTTGGCACGACAACTGGTGCACCAGAGGTCTGTCCATCCCGGTCCTCTCGTACTAAGGACAGCTCCCTTCAAATCTCCTGCGCCCGCAACAGATAGGGACCGAACTGTCTCACGACGTTCTGAACCCAGCTCGCGTGCCACTTTAATCGGCGAACAGCCGAAC
>ENA-USUG01000095-USUG01000095.1-human-gut-metagenome-genome-assembly--contig:-NODE-95-length-114639-cov-17.473421_pt1:0-112500 | contig 114639 bp, 101 predicted proteins | sample MGYA00250059_ERZ773394 | MGnify/ENA primary metagenome ERZ773394 (study PRJEB29103, sample SAMN06111957) | human gut metagenome | biome: human gut; feature: ankylosing spondylitis patient... | reverse complement strand
TACATAATTAATACTGCTTCTTTTTCGAGTTTATTTCCTGTACGGTAACGATAAGTTGCTTTTTGGGAATCTTCCTGGATACAGTATATCTGTGACCAGTTTTCATCCGAATCACCCCGGACAGGATTTCCAAAATATCTGTCTTCACATTTTTCAACTTTTCCATTTTTATCAGAAAGTGTGATTGTAATTTCTGTAATATAATTCTCCAGACTGTATCTATTATCCTTATCCTGCTGATATAATACCGCCCTTACTGTAGCAGTTTCATAACGGTTTCCATCCGCATCTTCCGGATTCCATACGGCTTTTTCAGAGGAATGGGAATAACTGTAATATCCCGTCGCACTGTTTTCCTGCTCCGGAAATTCATTTTCTTTACATTCGGCTGCAATGTTTCCCCCATCTGTTTCCCATAAAATATAAACCTCATCTTTATCATCATAATTATAATCTACAGAAAGTTTTCCATCCTCTGTTACTTTTATTTCCAAAATTCCTGTCTTTTCTTTTGCATAATCATTTCCCCATTGTAGTACGGCAAAAAATGCCACGGTGGCAATCGTTGCAATAAGCAGCGAATAACCACCGTATTTGAGCATGAAATGATCTATTTTTTTCCAGAGTTCTTTCATAACTATTTACCTCTACTAATTATCAATTTCTTCTCCATCTTCCGAATCATAATCATCATCCGGAATAGCCTCCCCTTCATTATCCTGAACTTCCTCAGGTTTTTCTCTTACTTTTGCAATACTTGCAACCACGATATCATCACTGCTGATATCCATCAGTTTAACACCTGATGTAATTCTTCCGAGTCTGGATATTCCGCTTACCTGCATTTGGATAATAATACCTTCTGTTGTAATCAGCATAATTTCATTGTCTTCATCCACTGATTTTACTCCGATTATATTGCCGGTCTTATCATTGATTCGATAACACTTAACACCTTTTCCGCCACGGTGCTGAACAGTAAACTCTGATGCAAGGGTTCTTTTACCCATACCATTTTCTGTTACAAGGAGCAGACATTCTCCCTGACTTTCCAGCTGCATACCGATTACTTCATCATGTTCATCCAGATTAATTCCGCGCACACCGATAGAATTTCTTCCGGTTCTGCGGATATCACTGACCTTGAATTTAATACATTGGCCATATTTTGTTACAAGCATGACAATATCAGAATTCAATGTTTTCTTAACTTCAATCAGTTCATCATCTTCTCTTAAACAGATTGCCTGAAGTCCTCTTTTTCTTATGTTTGCATACTCAACCATTGGTGTCTTTTTAACAATACCATTCTTTGTAACCATTGTAAGGAACGAATTTTCACTGAATTCCTTTACCGGGAACATTGCCGTTACCTTTTCTCCCGGTTCCATCTGGATCAGATTAATAATGGCAACACCTCTGGATGTCCTGCTTGCATCCGGTATCTCATATGCTTTTATCCGATATGCCTTTCCGCTATTGGTAATAAACATAAGATTATGATGTGTTGTTGTCATCTGAAGTTCAACAATATAGTCATCATTAATCGTCTGCATTCCCTTGATTCCTTTTCCGCCCCGGTTCTGTGACTTAAAGTTATCAACGGTCATACGCTTGATATAACCAAGTTTTGTCATGGCTATAACCGTATTTTCAACCGGGATTAAATCTTCCATGGTGATTTCTTCTTCGTCATAGCCGATAGATGTTCTTCTGTCATCTCCGTATTTATCCGAAATTACCAGTATTTCCTCTTTTATTACCTGTAACAGTTTTTTCTCATCTGCCAGAATTGACTTTAAATACTGGATAGTCTGTTGGAGCTGCTCGTATTCATTCTCAATATCTTCTCTTGCCAGACCGGTAAGCGCACGCAGACGCATATCAACGATAGCCTGTGCCTGTCTGTCTGTCAGACCAAACCTCTCCATCAGTCCATTCTTTGCATCCTGTGTGGTTCTGGAATTTCGGATGATATGAATAACCTCGTCAATATTATCCAGTGCGATCAGATATCCCTGCAGGATATGGGCTCTTTCCTCTGCCTTATTCAGATCGTATCTGGTTCTGCGGGTAACAACATCCTCTTGATGATGCAGGTAATTATCAAGCATATCCTTTAAATTTAGCACTTTTGGCTGGTTATTAACCAGTGCAAGCATAATAACACCAAAGGTATCCTGAAGCTGGGTATGCTTATACAAATGTTTTAAAATAATATTTGCATTGACATCTCTTCTCAGTTCAATGACGATACGCATACCTTCTTTGTTTGATTCATCACGCAATGCCGTAATTCCATCAACCTTTTTATCTTTAACCAGTTCTGCAATTTTTTCAATCAGTTTTGCCTTGTTGACCATGTATGGAAGTTCGGTAACAATAATTCTGGATTTCCCGTTTTCCATTGTTTCAATATTGGTAACTGCCCTGACTTTTATCTTCCCACGTCCGGTACGGTAAGCTTCATTAATTCCTCTTGTTCCCAGGATTTCACCGCCGGTCGGGAAATCAGGACCTTTTACAATATTAAGAAGTTCGTCAATATCCGTATCCCTGTCTTCCTGCACTCTGTTATCTATAATTTTCACTACCGCAGCGATGGTTTCTTTCAGATTATGCGGTGGGATATTGGTTGCCATGCCTACGGCAATACCATTTGTACCATTTACCAGAAGATTTGGAAATCTTGCCGGAAGAACCGTAGGTTCTTTTTCTGTTTCATCGAAGTTTGGAACAAAGTCCACAGTGTCTTTGTTAATGTCCGCCAGCATCTCCATTGATACTTTGCTTAATCTTGCTTCCGTGTATCGCATTGCGGCTGCACCGTCTCCATCCACAGAGCCAAAATTGCCATGTCCGTCCACCAGCGGATATCTTGTTGACCATTCCTGAGCCATATTAACCAGAGCACCGTATATGGAGCTGTCCCCGTGAGGATGATATTTACCCATGGTATCACCGACAATACGGGCACATTTACGATGCGGCTTATCCGGTCCGTTATTCAGTTCAATCATAGAGAACAGGATCCTTCTCTGTACCGGCTTCAAGCCATCTCTTACATCCGGAAGTGCTCTCGCTGCAATAACGCTCATTGCATATTCTATGTAAGATTGTTCCATAGTTTTTTTCAAATCTACTTCATGAATCTTATCAAAGATATTTTCATCCATTTACTTTCATCCTCCCTGTTTATATGTCTAAGTTCTGTGCAAATTTTGCATTTGCCTCAATAAATTCACGGCGCGGTTCTACCTGGTCACCCATTAGTGTTGTAAATGTTAAATCAATTTCTGATTTCAGACTCTCATCATACTGAACCTTTTTCAGAATTCTGGTTTTCGGATCCATGGTTGTTTCCCAGAGCTGATCCGCATCCATTTCTCCAAGTCCTTTATAACGCTGTATTTTATTGTTGTTATCTCGGCCAATCTCGGTAAGAATCTGATTTAACTGTTCGTCTGAATATGCATACCACACCTTTTTATTTTTTGTAACCTGATACAAAGGCGGTGTTGCAAGATAAACATGTCCTGTTTTGATGAGCATTGGCATAAAACGATATAAAAATGTCAGAAGCAGGGTTGCAATATGTGCCCCGTCCACGTCGGCATCCGTCATAATAATAATTTTATCGTATCTTAATTTCTCAAGCTCAAAATCATCATGGATTCCCGTACCAAAGGCTGTTATCATTGCCTTTATTTCCGCATTTCCAAGTATTCTGTCAAGCCTTGCCTTTTCAACATTAAGTATTTTTCCTCTCAATGGAAGAATTGCCTGTGTTGCCCTGCTTCGCGCTGTTTTTGCAGATCCGCCGGCGGAATCTCCTTCGACGATGAAGATTTCACAATTTGCAGGATTCTTGTCGGAACAGTCTGCAAGCTTACCAGGTAATCCATTTCCATCCAGGGCAGTTTTTCTGCTTCTTGTCAGATCTCTTGCCTTTCTCGCAGCATCCCTCGCTCTCTGTGCAAGAATAGATTTCTCACAGATGCTTCTTGCCACTTGCGGATTCTGCTCCAGAAAATACCTGAGCTGTTCACTTACAACATTTTCTACTGCTGCCCTCGCCTCGCTGTTTCCGAGTTTCTGTTTTGTCTGGCCTTCAAACTGCGGTTCCGGAATCTTAATGCTGATAATTGCTGTCAGACCTTCCCTGATATCCTCTCCTGTCAGGTTCTGCTCACTGTCCTTTAATAATTTATTTGTTCTTGCATAATCATTAAAAGTCTTTGTTAATGCCCTCTTAAAGCCCTCCAGATGTGTTCCGCCCTCCGGAGTAATAATATTATTAACAAAAGAATATGTATTCTCCGTATAAGAGTCATTATGCTGCATTGCGACCTCAACATAAATGTCCTCTTTCATTCCCTCACAGTAGATAACCTGTTCAAAAAGCGGAGTTTTTCCTTTGTTCAGATAGGTAACAAATTCCTTGATACCACCCTCATAATGGAATACTCTTTCCTTCTTTTCTTCATTTTCACGGTTATCCCTGAGAATGATTTTTAACCCTTTGGTAAGGAATGCAGTTTCTCTGAGTCTTGTTTTTAAGGTTTCAAAATCATATACCGTATCTTCAAAAATCTGTGTATCCGGCTTAAACGTAACAGATGTTCCGGTAAAATTTTCCTCACAGTCACCAACAACTTGCAGTTCATTTACTACATGACCGCGTTCATAACGCTGGAAATACACTTTTCCATTTCTGCATACTTTTACTTCCAGCCATTCAGACAATGCATTTACGACAGACGCACCAACACCATGCAGTCCGCCAGAAACCTTGTATCCGCCGCCGCCAAATTTTCCGCCGGCATGAAGGATTGTAAATACAACTTCTACGGCAGGTTTTCCTGTCTTAGTATTAATATCCACCGGTATTCCTCTTCCGTCATCCTTTACCGTAATGATATCACCTTCATTAATGTCTACCTCAATAGTAGAGCAGAAGCCGGCCAGAGCTTCATCTACTGCATTATCTACAATTTCATAAACAAGGTGATGAAGTCCTTTTGAAGATGTACTTCCTATGTACATTCCTGGCCTCTTTCTTACGGCTTCCAGACCCTCCAAAATCTGTATCTGGTCTCCACCGTAATTATTATTATTGTTATTATTCATTTCTGCTCCTTTCTATTGTTCCGTTTGTAACTTTGTATACGCTATTGATATGAAACCTGTTTTCAACAAATTCATCCAGACCGGTGCAGGTAATCATTGTCTGAATACCATTAATATTATCTAAAAGCTGTTTCTGTCTGCTGCTGTCCAATTCAGATAACACATCATCCAACAGCAGAACCGGGACGTCTTTTATCGCCTCTTTTACCAAATCAATCTCGGAAAGCTTCAAAGATAATGCGGCGGTTCTCTGCTGCCCCTGGCTTCCATATCTGCGGATATCTATATCATGATTGTAAAATCCGATATCATCCCTGTGCGGACCTGCCATTGTACTCCCCATCCGCAAATCCCTGTCTCGGTTCTTTTTCAGCTCATCATATAAAGTATTCCCTTTTACCCCCGGTTCATACCGGATTTGCAGGCTTTCTTTTCCATTCGTGATACTTCCGTGAGTCTCCGTAATGACATGATTTATTTTTTCAACAAAACACTTTCTTTTTTCGATAATATTTTCTCCATACTGAGCCATCTGCATATCCCAGATATCCAGTGTATCGAACAGTTCATGTCCTCCTTTTGCATATACAATATCCTTCAGCAGGCGGTTTCTCTGGTTCAGTATTTTTCCATAGCTGATTAAGTCATGGAGATAAATCTTATCCAGCTGACATAATTCTGTATCAATAAATTTTCTTCTTTCCGCTGGTCCGTTTTTAATAACATTCAAGTCTTCCGGAGAAAAAAATACAACATTCAGAATCCCGAATAATTCACTTGCCCTTTTCAGGGGAATTCCATTTACCGCAATCCCCTTCGGCTTATTTTTTTTTAAATGCATATCAATTCTTACCGGAACTTCATTCTTCATAACAATCATTTTTATATGGGCTTCTTCTTTCCCAAACCGTATAATCTCTTTATCCTTGCTGCCACGATGGGAACGGGTAGTTGCTGCCAGATAGACCGACTCAAGAACATTTGTCTTTCCCTGTGCATTATCTCCGTAAAGAATATTTGTATCCTGACCAAAATTTATACTTAAATTATCATAATTTCTGAAATCACTCAGTTCCAATGTCTTAATATACATTTAAAGCTCCTGTATGTATAAATATACACTATGCAACAATGCCGTATATTTATACATTTAATTATTTTGTAATATTTATTTTCTGATTCTCAAATTGCACTTCATCACCATCATAAAGCTTTTTACCTCTTTGAGTTTCAGTCTGACCATTTACTTTAACCAGTCCGTCCTGGATTACAAGCTTTGCTTCTACACCGGATTCCACAAATCCTGCAGCTTTTAAAGCCTGACCCAGTTTAATATATTCATCTCTAAGCTTAATTGTTTCCATTTTCCTTTTCCTTTTCAAATTCTAGTATGCAGTATTAAAGTTTACAGGAAGAATAAGATAAATATAAGTTTCATCTTCATTCTTAATTACACATGGTGCTTTTGAATTAACAAGATAAATATCTACATTTTCTTCATCAATTACTTTCAATGCATCCATTAAAAACTTCGGATTAAATCCAATCATAATATCCTTGCCGTTTTTCTCAATTGCAATATGTTCATTCATAGAACCTAAAAATGATGAGATCTTTAATTCAAGTTCATTTTCCGTAATGTTGATAATAATTGGCTTCTTATCACCTTCTTTTACAAGAAGAGTGGATCTGTCGATACAGTCTAAAAATTCCTTTTTATTTACTTTGATGATCGTATCAAAATTACTGGAAATCATCTGTTCGACTTTGAAATAATCTCCATCAATCAGTCTGGATACCACAACCGTATGATCAAATTCAAACGCAATCAGATTATTTTCAAAGAAAATACGGATATCAGATTCGGTATCTCCGGAAAGTATTTTACTAATTTCATTTAATGTTTTTCCCGGAACAATTACTTTGATATTATCAAAAGTTTCTTTTAATTCAGCTTTTCTCATTGCAATTCTGTGTCCGTCAAGTGCAGTAACCGTAAGCAGATTTCCTTTTACTTCAAATAATTCACCGGTCATTAATTTATTCGTATCGTTATCAGCGATAGAAAAAATTGTCTGTCTGATTAATTCTTTTAATGTAAACTGTGATAAATATATAAACTGATTTTTTTCAAAAGCAGGAAGGTAGGAAAAATCATCTCCAGGTTTTCCAGCTAAACTGAATGTTGCCTTTTCACAGGTAATGGTTGTTTTAAAATTCTCATCTGTAGTAATGGTAATTTCACTATCTGGAAGTTTTCGTATAATTTCAGAAAAGATCTTAGCATCAATAGCGACAATACCTTTGGAAATAATTTCACCTTCAACAATCGTTTCAATAGCAAGTTCCGTATCATTTGAAGTAAATTTGATACAGTCAGATGAAGCATCAATTAAGATACATTCCAAAATAGGCATCGTTGTTCTGGAAGGAACGGCTTTCAGTACAATATTGATTGACTGTAATAAATTGGATTTGTTGAAAACTAAATGCATGTGTAAAAAACTCCTTTCAGGTTTTCCATATATAAATATATATTTTATATTCTCGTAGTAGTATTAATATAGGCTGTGAAAATGTTGAAAACTACTCTCAGGCCTTGAAATATAAGAAATTCGTGTTTTGAAAACGATGTAGATAACATTTAGAATCATATGGAAAAATGAAAAGTTATCAACATATGGATCAAAATGGGGCAAAAGCCCAAAAAAGTTATCAACATCGAAATTTCCTATAAAGTGTAAACATGTGGAAAGGTTATCCACAAAATGTGTATACAGGATCAGTTCGGTATAATCTTCTTTTTGATGACTTCAACAGTATTCTTAGTTGATTCATTTGTATCTATCTCGTGCTGTATTTTCTCGATTGCATGCATAACTGTAGTATGATCCTTACGTCCGAGAAGTGCGCCAATCGATTTTAAAGATGACCCCTGGGTAAGATGGCGACAGAGATACATTGCAATCTGACGTGGAAAAACAATATCCTGGCTCTTGATTCTGGAAGCCATGTCAGCAGGAGAAATGTGAAAATGTTCAGCTACCGTATTGATAATAAGTTCAGGAGTGATCTCACGGTTTGCATCCGGAGAAATAATATCTTTTAAAACATCTTTTGCAAAATTTAAGTCGATCGGAGTTTTTGAAACTCTTGAAAAAGCTACGATCTTTGTTAATGCACCTTCAAGTTCACGGATGTTTGACTTGATATTGTTTGCAATATATTCAAGAATCTCATTATCAATATCATAGTTCTCTGTTTCTGTTTTTCTCAGAAGAATGGCCATTCTGGTTTCATAATCAGGTGCAGATACGTCAACGGTCAAGCCCATTTCAAAGCGGGATTTTAAACGTTCTTCCAGTGTTGACATATCTTTTGGCGGTTTATCAGAAGATATTACAATCTGCTTATTCGCTTCATAAAGTGAATTAAAGGTATGGAAAAATTCTTCCTGGGAACGTTCCTTACCGATAACAAACTGGATATCATCAATGAGCAGGACATCAATATTTCTGTATTTATTCCGGAATTCAACAATTGCCTGCTGATTTTCGCTGCGGATCGCTGTGATTAATTCATTTGTAAATATCTCACTTGTAACACAGCGGACTTTGGCGGAAGGGTCCTTGTCCAGAATAAAATTACCGATGGAATGCATAAGATGCGTTTTTCCAAGTCCTACACCTCCATAAATGAACAGAGGATTGTACATTTCAGCAGGTGACTCTGCAACAGCGAGCGCGTAGGCATGGGCATAATTATTGTTACCGCCAACAACAAAGTTTTCAAACGTATAGTTTGGATTCAGGTTTGCTTCCAGTTTTTTATTATTAATAAGAAGATTATTTTCTGAAGCAGTTGATGAATCGGAAGAGGAAACATTGTTTTTGTTGTGTCCTTTTAGCTCTTTTTCACGTTTTTCAATGATGGAAGGGGTCACGAATTCAACATCGAGTCCTTCGCCAGTCACTTCCTGGATGGAAGTCATAAGAGGCAGATAAAATTTTTTCTTAATGTATTCAATCATTGCATCATTTTCTTTAAATAATAAGGTAACAACATTGTTTTCCACAGAGTATACCTGGAGAGGTTTTATCCACGAATTAAAGGAAACGTCTGCGATGTCAAATTCATTTTTAAAGAAATTCAGTATTTCTGCCCATTTATCCACTACTAAGTTATACATATCTGTAACCTAAGCCTTTCTATATATCCATACTTATGCCATGATATAATATATTTTATACTAAGTCGAAGATTTTTTCAACTTTTTTCTAAAAATCAATAAAAAAATGTGGAAAAATGATCGGTGGAGAAAGAAGAGTATAAAATGTGCTTGACAGAAAAAAAAGAAATAAAATCAATATGTATAAAAAATTTGATCAAAAATGTGGAAAAGTGGATAAAAATGTGGAAAAGCTGAGTTATCTACCATTTCAACTTTTCCACATTCAAAATTATACAGATTTCTACATTCGGAAAAATATTGTAAAATAAAGGAAAATAGGATAAAAAAACCACAAAATAAGATCATTTATCCACATTTGATCCACAAAATGTGGATAAATGATCGGTGGATTCGTGTATAATTATTCTGTGGAAAAGATGCATATGGTAAAAATCAACAAAAAGCAAAAAAAAATAAGAAAAAATGAAAATAATACTTGACGTGGAAATTCATATTGAATATAATGGGTACGATGTCTTAACATACTTTTTAAATAACGAAGGAGGTGTAGAGAATGAGACAGACAATGGGTGTTACTTATAATCCAAAGAAGAGAGCTAGAGCAAAGGTTCATGGTTTCAGAGCTAGAATGAGCACAGCTAACGGAAGAAAAGTATTAGCTGCCAGAAGAGCAAAAGGAAGAAAGCGTATTTCAGCATAGATTAGCATAGACCGCAATTTTGTGGTCTTTTCTTCTTTTTACTGTTTTATTATCAGGTTATCATTGGAATCGTATATAGAATCAAAACTGGGAGATTTTTGTGAGAAATATTAATTCGATAAAGAAAAACTGTGATTTTCAGACAGTTTACAGAACCGGTAAATCATATGCAAATAAATACCTTGTAATGTATGTAAAAAAGAATGATGATGGAAATTCAAGATTAGGTATTTCTGTCAGTAAGAAGGTAGGAAACAGTGTAGTAAGACATCGGATTACCCGGTTAATTAGAGAATGTTATAGATTGAATCAGCATATGTTCAGTAGTGGTCTGGACATTATTGTAGTATCCAGAGTTGCAGCAAAGGGACATAACTATTATGATATAGAGAGTGCTTTGCTGCATCTGGCAAAGCTGCAGGGAATAGTGAATCAGCCTCAGCATATAGAGGAAAGCTGATTATTATGTAAGAAAGAAAAAGCGGTGAATAATTTGAAAAAGATTCTTATATATATGATACGTTTTTATCAGAAATTCTTATCTCCATTGAAAAGAGGGCATTGCAGGTATATTCCGACCTGTTCCCAGTATGCGGTGGAAGCACTTGAGAAATATGGTGTTATTAAGGGAATGTATCTTGCTGTAAGAAGAATATTAAGGTGTCATCCTTTTTCAAAACGGAGCGGCTATGATCCCGTTCCATAGTTAAGGAGGATAATAGTGTCAGGTATATTTTTAACAAGTTGTACTAATTTTTTCCTCATCAGATGGATAGCCAATATTCTTGGATTTATCATGAACTTATTTTATATTGTCATTGATAAATTTGGAATCGGAAAAATAAGTATATGTATTATTGTATTTACAATTATTGTAAAACTTGTTATGCTGCCGATTAATATCAAGCAGCAGAAAACGATGAAGCTAAATAGCGTGATTATGCCAGAAATTCAGGCAATTCAGAAAAAATACGCAAATAAAAAAGATAATGATTCCATGATGAAACAGCAGGCAGAATTAAATGCTGTTTATCAGAAATATGGAACTTCGCCGACAGGTGGTTGTCTGCCTATGCTGATACAGTTTCCGATCCTGCTTGCATTGTATGCGGTTATGGCATGTCTGCCAAACTACATTAATGAGATCCAGGATATGTATAATGACGGTGTTGTATCTTATGTAATAGGTACGGATGAGAGTGGAAAATTAGATTATCATACCATCCATGAATTAAAAGATCTTGCTGGTCTGAATGATGTGCTGTTAGATGAAAGTGGAGATGAAAATCTGGATAAGCTTGTAACAGCATATTTTGGTCAGAAGGGCAATTATGAGGATGAGAAAATCAAGGATGCTGTTTATAACAGTTTTACTTCAGCATACAGCAATGTATTTGGAAAGCAGGATGCATGGGCGATCGTGGAAGCATCATTTGATGAAGCGATTGAAAATGCACAGGATTTAAAAGCTATTTCTGAAGCAGACTGGAAAAAGGTTGAGGATAAAGACCTGGCAGAATATGCTGATTATACAGAAGAAGACTGGGATGCACTGATAAGCAGTTACGAAACTATTCTGGATAAGCTGGATGATAATCATAAAGATATTCAGGTTTCCTATTCATTTTTCACGATTGATTTGAGTAAGTCACCTGCAAATGGAGTAAAGATTGCGATTATTATTCCGATTTTATCTGCACTTGCGCAGCTTTTAAACATGAAGATATCCATGTCAAGCCAGCAGAATACAGGAAATGGTACTGCAGATTCCATGATGTCCTCCATGAAGGTAATGAGCTATTCCATGTGTGTCGTATCAGCAATCTTCTGTTATACATTCCCGGCAGGTCTTGGTTTGTACTGGGTAATCAGTTCGGCTGTGCAGGTCGTGATCCAGTTGATATTAAATAAGAAATTTGCAAATATGGATACCGATCAGATTATAAAGCAGAGCATCGAAAAAGCAAATAGGAAGAGAGCAAAGAAGGGACTTCCGCCAAATACAATTTCAACAGCTGCTGCAACAAACACAAGAAATTATAAGCCGCAGACAACTGAAACCAGTCAGAATACGACAGGTACAGGAAGTGCGGGCGGTGCAAGGAAAGGTTCAATTTCTGAAAAAGCAAATCTGAATAAAAAATATATGGATAAGAAATAGCATTTATGCGTGGTGTTTGAAAGGTGGGAGGCCTAAGTATAATGGAATATCAGGAATTTACAGGAAAAACATTAAGTGACGCGGTAACAAATGCATTGATTGCATTGGAAACAAGCAGAGATAATCTGGAATACGAAGTAATCGAAAAAGGAAGTAACGGATTTCTTGGAATTGGTGCAAGAGATGCAAAAATCAGAGCAAAATTGAAAGTTTTACCAAAGAAATCAATAGAAGAAGTTGCATCAGACTTTTTAAAGAGTGTATTTCAGGCAATGAACTTAGAGGTAAAGGTAATTATTAATGTGCACGAGGATATGATGGATGTCGAATTATCAGGTGACGAGATGGGAATACTGATAGGAAAACGAGGACAGACACTGGATTCTTTGCAATATTTACTCAGCCTTGTGGTAAATAAAGAAAGTGAAAGCTATGTTAAAGTAAAGGTAGATACAGAGAATTATAGACAGAGAAGAAGAGAAACTCTGGAAGGTCTTGCAAAAAATATCGCCTTTAAAGTAAAAAGAACAAAGAGATCGGTTTCGTTAGAACCAATGAATCCGTTTGAAAGAAGAGTTATTCATTCAGCACTTCAGAATGACAGGTATGTAACTACAAAGAGCGAAGGAGAAGAGCCTTACAGGCATGTAGTTGTTTCGTTAAAGAAGTAATATTAGTGGATAATCCGTATTACCTGGGGGAGAGGCCAAAATGCCTCTTCCCTTTTTCAGCTTTAGGAGGATAGGATGTTTTTATCAGATACAATCGCAGCAATATCGACCGGTATGACAAATTCAGGCATTGGGATTATAAGGATATCAGGAAGTGAAGCTTTTGATGTGGCCGACAGGATTTTCCAGTCATGTAAAGGTACGAAAAAAGTTTCTGAGATGAAGAGTCACACGGTACATTATGGAAAAATCGTTTCTAAAGGAACAGTAATTGACGAAGTTTTATTAACAGTCATGAAAGCACCAAATACATATACAAAAGAAAATATTGTAGAAATCAACTGCCACGGAGGAGTAGTGGTAGTAAATAAAATTATGGAAATTGTACTGGAAAACGGAGCAAGACCGGCAGAACCAGGAGAATATACCAAAAGAGCTTTTTTAAATGGAAGAATTGATCTGTCACAGGCGGAGGCAGTTATCGATGTAATTAATGCAAAGAATGAATATGCATTATCCAATTCCGTAAACCAGCTTCAGGGGCGGATATCGGAAAAAATCGTCAGCCTGCGAACAGAAATTATGCATAATATTGCATATATAGAAGCCGCATTGGATGATCCGGAGCATATCAGTTTGGATGAATATTCGGAGGAACTGAAAAAAACAGTGGATAAAATAAAAGGTGAACTGAAAGAATTAATTGATAATTCAGACAACCGGAGAGTTGTATATGAAGGAATTAAGACGGTTATTCTCGGAAAGCCAAATGCCGGAAAATCATCATTCCTGAATTCCCTGGTCGGGGAGGAAAGAGCGATTGTTACAGATATTGAAGGTACAACCAGGGATATTCTGGAAGAACATGTCATAATACATGGAATCAGCCTGAATATTATCGACACGGCAGGAATCAGGGAAACTGAGGATAAAGTAGAACAGATAGGTGTGGAACGGGCAAAGAAATGTGCGGATACAGCGGATTTAATTATTTATATCGTAGATTCATCCAGAAAATTAGATGAAAGTGATAAAGAAATTTTAGAATTAATTAAAGAAAAGAAAGTAATTATATTATATAATAAATGTGATTTAGTTCCTGCAATACAGCCGCAGGAGCTGAAGAAAATAACAAATGCTCCTGTAATAAAGATTTCGGCAAAACAGGGAGATGGAATGAACCTATTTGAAAAGACATTAAAAGACATGTTCTTTGCCGGAAATCTGAATATAAATGATGAAGTATTTATTACAAATGCAAGACAGAAGAATGATATCCGGAAGGCATATGAAAGTATCGAGATGGTAGAAGAGGGAATCCGAGGCGGAATGTCGGAAGATTTCTTTACCATTGATTTAATGAATGCATATGAAGCACTGGGAAGAGTCATTGGTGAGGCTGTGGAAGATGATTTGGTAAATACTATATTCCAGAAGTTTTGTATGGGTAAATAGCCGGATAAGAGAGAGAGGAAAGAAATGCAGAGTTACGTTGAAGAAGATTATGATGTGCTTGTCGTTGGCGCAGGGCATGCAGGCTGTGAAGCTGCACTTGCGGCTGCAAGACTTGGTTTAAATACAATTATGTTTACCGTGAGTGTTGACAGTATTGCACTGATGCCCTGTAATCCGAATGTAGGAGGAAGTTCCAAAGGACATCTGGTAAGGGAGATTGATGCATTAGGCGGAGAAATGGGAAAAAATATTGATAAGACATTTATCCAGTCAAAGATGTTAAATTCATCCAAAGGACCGGCAGTACATTCGCTCAGGGCGCAGGCTGATAAGAGGGAATATTCCCAGGAAATGAGAAATACACTTGAAAATACGGAGAATCTTACCATACGTCAGGCGGAAGTGGCAGAGCTTATTGTAGAGGACGGAAAGATAAAAGGTGCAAAGACTTATTCCGGTGCAGTTTATCATACACAAGCAGTTGTATTGTGTACCGGAACTTATTTAAAAGCGAGATGTATCTATGGAGATGTGAGCAATCCTACCGGACCAAACGGGCTGCAGGCAGCAAATCATCTGACGGATTCCTTAAAAGCCTTGGGAATCGAAATGTTCCGTTTTAAAACAGGAACTCCGGCGAGGGTGGATAAGAGAAGCATTGATTTTTCTAAGATGGAAGAGCAGTTTGGAGATGAAAGGGTAGTACCATTTTCGTTTTCAACCGATCCGGAGAGTGTGCAGAAAGAACAGGTTTCCTGCTGGCTGACATATACTAATCCGGAAACACATAAAATTATCAAGGATAATATCGATCGTTCCCCATTGTTTTCCGGAATGATTGAAGGAACAGGACCGCGTTACTGTCCTTCAATTGAAGATAAAGTCATGAAATTTGCGGATAAGGAGAGGCATCAGGTATTCATTGAACCGGAGGGATTGTATACCAATGAAATGTATCTGGGCGGAATGTCAAGTTCCCTGCCGGAAGATGTCCAGTATAAAATGTATCGTACGGTACCGGGACTGGAAAATGTAAAAATCGTAAGAAATGCATATGCGATTGAATATGACTGTATCAATCCGAGACAGTTGCTTCCGACACTGGAATTTAAAGAAATAAAGGGATTATTCAGTGGCGGTCAGTTTAATGGAAGCTCAGGATATGAAGAGGCAGCAGCACAGGGCTTAATCGCCGGTATGAATGCAGCACTCGAAGTACTTGGTAAAGAACAGGTGATTATTGACCGGTCAGAGGGATATATCGGAGTTCTAATCGACGATCTGGTTACCAAAGAAAATCATGAGCCATACAGGATGATGACTTCAAGGGCCGAGTATCGTCTGCTGTTAAGACAGGATAATGCAGATTTGAGACTTACTCCGATCGGATATCGGGCAGGACTTGTTTCAAAGGAAAGATATGAATATGTGGAAACAAAGCGGAAATTAATCCAGGAAGAAATCGAAAGACTTGAGCATGTATTAATTGGAGCAAATAAAAATACACAGGAATTTTTACTGAAGCATAATAGTTCAGAATTAAAGACTGGTTCTAATCTGGCGGAATTAATAAGAAGGCCGGAACTGGACTATGCTGCAGTGGAAGAACTGGATGAAGAACGCAGGGAATTGCCGGCAGATGTTATTGAACAGGTAAATATCAATATAAAATATGAGGGCTATATTACAAGACAGTTAAAACAGGTGGAACAGTTTAAAAAACTGGAAGGAAAGAAACTCAGAGCTGATTTTGACTATTCCGAAGTGCAGGGAATGAGAAAAGAAGCCGTACAGAAACTGAATTTATATAAACCGCTTTCCATCGGACAGGCTTCCAGAATTTCCGGTGTGTCTCCAGCGGATATCTCTGTTTTACTGGTTTATCTGGAGCAGTTCAGGTCAAGGAGAAATGGAGGAAACAGTGAAGAATAAGACAGATATATTTATCCGGAAATTAAAGCAGATAGATGTAACACTCGATCAGAAACAAATGGAACGGTTTGAATTATATTATGAAATGCTGATTGAAAAAAATAAAGTTATGAATCTGACTGCAATTACAGAACCAGAGGAAGTTATAGACAAGCACTTTGTGGATAGTCTTGCAATCAATAAAATCGTTGATTTGAAAAATGTGAAAAGTGTGATAGACATAGGAACTGGGGCAGGATTTCCAGGAATTCCGTTAAAAATTGCATTCCCGTGGCTTGAGATTACATTGCTGGATTCTTTGAATAAGAGAATTAAATTCCTGGATGAAGTAGTGGATGCATTAAGACTGGAACAGATAAAATGTATTCATGGACGAAGCGAGGATATTGCCAGACAGGAAGAACACAGGGAAAAATACGATTTATGCGTTTCAAGGGCAGTAGCGAATCTGTCTACATTATCGGAGCTGTGTATCCCTTTTGTAAAAAAAGGCGGGGAATTTATTTCCTATAAGGCAGCAAATTCACAGGAAGAAATAGAACAGGCAGGAAATGCCATCAGCAAATTAGGCGGAAGATTAGCTGGTGTACAGGAACTGATTCTTCCGGATACGGATATGGGACGTATATTTGTCTGCATAAAGAAAGAAAAAAATACGAGTAAAAAATACCCAAGAAAAGCAGGAACTCCAGGAAAAGAGCCACTATAAAATAGAACCGGACAGAGTGTTGTTAATTAACATTCTGTCCGGTTTTCTGGTATCAATCAGGATAAAAGCGGCATGAGTACTTTTACAAATTCATCCGGCTTTTCCAAATGTGGCAGATGTCTGGTATCAGGGATAAAGTCAGCACCCGTAAAAGTATCAGCAGTTTTGTAAGTATTTATAGCAGTATCAATGTCCGGCTCATACGCACCTGCAATGACGGAAAGCGGTATAGTGAGACGATTCAATGCACCGCTTGTATCTGTATGGGTGTAATGATTCAGAATACTTGAAAACAATCCCCTCGATGTACCGTTGGTATGATATGCGGAATAGTAGGCATCGATACAGTCGGAAGATATTGCATAGTCATCATGGTAGTAATTATTATAGAAAAGCTGTTCAAATGCTTCACGGGAATTCTTTAGGTTGGCGGCAAAAGTTCCCAACACAGGGAGCTGGTAAAAATAATTGCAATATTTATTTTTTTTGGAAATAAGAAGTTCTTCGCTTGAAGCAAAATAAGGATTAACCGTGATTATCTTTTTTGCTGAACAATTTGGTGTGAGTGCATACATAAGTGCAATTTCACAGGAGGTCCCAGAGGTAACGATATCACAGGAATCATTGATAATGTCAGCAACGAAATCTTTCAATAATTGAACAAATAAAAAGTTTGTATAGGTAAAAACCGGCTTATCAGAATTTCCACATCCAAGTAAATCAAGTGTATATACAGTATGCTTTTTCTCCAGAGATGAAGCGATGAATTTCCATTCGTAGGAACTGCTTCCAGCAGTAAGATCGTGAATCAGAAGAACAGGTGCTCCATTTCCCTGTTTACTGTAGCGAATGCTCCCATAGCTCCATTTGTATTCAAAATCAGTAAAGGAATTATTCTGTACAAGGGATTTTTCACTTATATACTTGTTAAAAAAATGAATACCGGCAATCGTAAGACCGCCTAAAGACAGCAGTTTAAATTTTTTCATAACGGAAAACCTCCTTAATCATAAAGATATGTATTATTTACGAATATAACATGATGAAAAATTGCGTTTTATCTTATGTATATTATAATGCAAAACAGAAATATATACAATTAAAACTTCAAGGATAGAAAAAGGATTTTTAGTGTGTTATAATAAAAATTGTAATACAGTGATATTTATAATGGCAGAGTAAAACCTGTTCGTGTCTTTATGAAACACAAATGTTTCACGTGAAACATTTTGTGGGATGTTGTGTGAAACATTAAAAAGTAATTGCTTGGTAAGGAGGATATTATGGATACGGAAAGTGTAAATAAATATTTGAAAAATAAGCTGGATGAATTAAAGAAAAAATTATCTGAATTACAGGATGATATAAAAAGTCTTGAAATAGAAAAGAAAGAAGTATTTAAGCAGATAGAAAAGTATAAGGAAAAAATAGATGTAGCATATGAAATATTTTCTCCTAAGTCTGCAAAAAATGAATTTGTAAAAGAACAGATAGATGAATTTGAAAAACATTTGAATCATATTAATAAACAGATTGAAAAAAAAGAAATCATATGGAATCAATATACAGATGAAGTTAATACAATCCATAAGTGTATGGACGAGTTGAAAAGTGTAAAAAAGAAATCAGTCGAAATAAAAGAAGAACCAAACAGTGAACAAAATATCAAAAAGGAAATCGACTGTATCAATATTTCAAAAGAAGATGAGAAAGGTGAATTTGTAAAAGTCGATATAAAGCAGTTAAAAAATATAATTTATAAATGCGAAAACTGCAATGCGTTTGTGCTGATAGATGCAAATAGAAGTAAGCTGGAACTGGAAACAGTAATAGAACAAATGAAGGATTGGGTGAATTAATGTATACTATTATCGTGTATTCACAAAAGACAATGTTTGCAGACTTGCTCGTGAAAGAAATAAAAGAGTATTTTATTTTGAATGAATTTAATATCAAAAAGGAAATATCATTCTCAGTATACTCGGATATAATCCAATTAGAACAAATAGAGAATAAAACAGATACGATTCTTATATTTGACTGCTGCAAACAAAAAGAACTGGAAGTACTGTATACAAAACTGAAGGAAAAATGGAATGCAAATAATATTTTACTGATAAATGAATTTAATTATCCTGATAACGAAAGTGGCTATAAAATCATAAAAAACACAGAAGAACTTTTTGAGGGAATAAAAAATGTTTTATATCCAGATAAAACGAAAGTAAATATTAATGCTCAGCCGGAAATTTTACTGACAAACCGGGAACAGGAAATTCTTATGTTGATCGCACAGGGGAAATTAAATAAGGAAATAGCAGATGAGTTAAATATTACGGAACGTACAGTGAAAAACCATATCTCAAATATGTTTAAAAAACTGGATGTATACGACAGAACACAGGCAGCAGTGTATGCAATAAAGAATAAGTTATACCAAGTATAATAATAAAGCAAAATTATAAAAAGAAAACTGAAATAGTTTAAAAGGAATATATACTTTTTACACCACATGTGCTACAATGAAACATACAATAAAACAATACATTTTTACAAAAAGAGGTAATGAAAAAGTGATGAAACAGAAAATGTTTCACGTGAAACATTTTTGGATTAAACAGGAAAGAAGGAAAACAGCATGGGAAGAATTATAGCGGTGGCAAATCAGAAAGGCGGTGTAGGTAAGACTACAACATCAATTAATTTGTCATCATGTCTTGCAGAAGCAAAGAAAAAAGTTCTGTTGGTAGATACAGACCCTCAGGGTAATGGAACAAGCGGTGTAGGTGTAGATAAGAATGAAATTGAATATAGTACATATACATTAATGATCGGGCAAAGCACAATAGAACAGACGATTGTTCATACAGAAATCAAAGGATTGGATGTTATTCCTTCAAATGTAGATTTAGCAGGAGCTGAAATCGATTTACTGGATATTGAGGACAGAGAATATATATTAAAGAGAGAACTGGGGAAAGTGGTTAAAGACTATGATTTTATTATCATCGACTGTCCTCCATCACTCAATATATTAACGGTCAATGCGATGTCGGCCGCAAATACTGTTTTAGTACCAATACAGTGCGAATATTATGCACTGGAAGGATTATCACAGTTGATGTATACGATTGATTTGGTAAAAAACAGATTAAATCCGGATCTTGAAATAGAAGGAATTGTATTTACTATGTATGATGCAAGAACCAATCTTTCCTTACAGGTTGTGGAAAATGTAAAGGGTAATTTGCAACAGAAAATATATAAAACAATAATTCCGAGAAATATCCGTCTGGCAGAAGCACCAAGTCATGGAATGCCAATTAATCTGTATGATTCCAGATCTACAGGGGCGGAAAGCTACAGAATGCTTGCACAGGAAGTTATCAAGCGGAAAAAGTAAGGAGAATAAACTATGGCAAAAAAGACAGGATTGGGAAAAGGACTGGATTCTTTAATACCGGTTCACAATAATACGGAAAAAGAAATGGCAGTAGTTGAAAAGGTTGTTGAAAAAAAAACAGATACGGTATTACGGATTACAGAAATTGAACCTAATAAGGGACAGCCGAGAAAGAACTTCAATGAAGATGCATTAGAAGAACTGGCTGACAGTATAAAACAATTTGGGCTCATACAGCCGTTAGTTGTTCAGAAGAGGGATGGATATTATGAAATTATTGCAGGTGAAAGACGGTGGAGAGCTGCTAAAAAAGCAGGATTAAAAGAAGTCCCTGTCATTATCAGGGATTATACGGATGAGGAGATGATGGAAATTGCATTGATTGAAAATCTGCAGAGAGAAGATCTGAATCCGATAGAAGAAGCACAGGCATATAAAAAGTTAATCAATGATTATAAACTGAAACAGGATGAAATTGCTGAAAAAGTAAGTAAGAGCAGGGTTGCAATTACAAATTCCATGCGGCTTTTAAAATTATCCGAAAAGGTGCAGGATATGATTGTAGATGAAATGATCAGCAGCGGACACGGAAGGGCATTGTTAGCATTGAATGATAAAAAAATGCAGGAAGAACTCGCTAACCGTATATTTGATGAGAAATTAAGTGTGAGAGAAACAGAGCAAATCGTAAAAGCACTTAATAATCCAAAGGAAAAGAAAAATAAGGAAGAATATAGTGATAATTTCGTATATGAAAAAATAGAAAACGAATTTAAAGAAATTATAGGAACTAATGTCTCTATTAAGAGAAAAAGTCAGGATAAAGGAAAAATAGAAATTGATTATTATTCTACGGAAGATCTGGAAAGAATTATTGATTTAATGAAAAAAACAAAAAATAATTAATAATGATAGTAAAACAGAGGTAATAAAAAATGAATAGTAAAATTTTAAATGCACTGGGAATGAAGAATATCGATCCAATGATATTTGTATTAGTATTATTATTGGTCTGCATAATATTATTGATACTCATTATTTTACAGAATGGAAAAATAAAAAAGGTGACTGAAAAATATGAGAAATTTATGCGTGGAAAAGATATGGAATCCATGGAAGAGTTAATTATGAAACGTTTCGACGATATGGATAAAATGTTGGAAGATACAGAAAAAAATGTAAATGATATTAAGACTTTATTCGATAATATGAAAGATACCGTACAAAAAGCAGGTGTTGTAAAATATGATGCATTTAATGAAATGGGTGGAAAATTAAGTTTTGCACTGGCAATGCTGGATGGAAACAATACCGGGTTTGTGATTAATTCCATGCATAGCAGGGAAGGATGTTATACATATATAAAAGAAATTATCGATGGAAAATCTTATATTCCGCTTGGGGCAGAAGAACAGAAAGCATTAAACCAGGCAATGGATATGATGGAAGAAGAATAGAATAAAGCAGATATAAGTAAAATAAAAATACCGACTTCCTATATTAACTCTATGACAGAGTCAATATAGGAAGTTGGTATTTTATTCTTCAATAAAACTATAAATTAGCAGCAGTATTAATTAAATCCATAATTCTTTTGATAGAATCTTTGGATGGGGAGGACTCCATTGTGTGTATGTAAGAATCACGGTTTTTGTACACTTTATTAATCGTATCAATAAAGTGTTGAGAGGATAAATTCTCTTCATCAAGAACCTCACTGAATCCCTGCTTTTTGAATGAATTGGCATTTAATAACTGATCTCCACGGCTGGCTTTTGCCGGAAGTGGAATTAAAATATTTGGCTTCTTTAATGCAAGAATTTCACAGATAGCATTTGCTCCGGCACGCGATATAATCAAATCGGACATGGCAAATAAATCTTTTAATTCCTCTTTAATATATTCAAACTGGATATACCCCTTTTTGCCATTCAATGATTCATCTAATTTCCCTTTTCCACATAAATGTACAATTTGATAATGCTCTAAAAGTGTATCTAGAGATTCACGGACAATTTTATTTACAGCTGCAGCACCAAGACTTCCTCCGATAACCATGATAACCGGTTTGCCTTTTGTAAATCCGCACATGGAATAAGCAGCATCTTTATTACCGGTTAATAGTTCAGAACGGATAGGAGAACCTGTAAGGACTGATTTTCCGGAAGGAAGATATTGAGCGGTTTCCGGAAAATTATGACATATTTTATAGGCATGTGGAAGTGCAATCTTATTGGCAAGGCCTGGAGTCATATCGGACTCATGAATAATAACAGGTATTTTATATCTATCGGCAGCCAAGACAACCGGGACACTGACAAATCCACCTTTGGAAAATACAACATCAGGCTTGTAATTTTTTATAAATTTCTTTGCTTCAAAAAATCCTTTTATGACACGAAAAGGGTCGGTAAAGTTTTTGGCAGACATATATCTTCTGAGCTTGCCGGAAGATATACCGATATAATCGATTCCTAATTCTTCAATCAGCTTCTTTTCGATTCCGTCGTAAGACCCCATATACTTTATTTCATATCCGGCTTTTTTTAATGAGGGTAAGAGTGCGATGTTAGGAGTGACATGACCGGCAGTGCCGCCGCCGGTTAATAAAATCTTTTTCATAGATGAAATCCTTTCTTTAACGTAAAGTTAGTCACTAAAATCTTGATAAAATTATTAGTGACTAAAATACTTAAAATAATTATATGTGAAAAATAGTTTGTTTATAAATCTTTTGTAATCAAATCAATGATTTTTTTTGCATCCTCTTCCGTTAAAGAATTTTCTGCAAAAATAATTTTGGTATCATCATCTTTATAACGTGGAATCAGATGAATATGGAAATGGAACATTGTCTGACCTGCAGCTTCTCCGTTATTCTGAAGCACATTCAGACCATCACAGTGCAAAGTGTTCATCATCGCAGCACCAACTTTTTTTGCAAGAACAAGTGCTTTGGAAGCAATTGTGTCATCAAGTTCAAATAAATTTTTGTAGTGTTCCTTTGGAATAATTAAAGCATGTCCGTAAGAAGTAGGGGATAAATCTAAAAATACTTTAAAATCCTCATCTTCATATAATTTGTAGGAAGGAATGTATCCGCTTCCGATTTTGCAAAAAATGCAATTTTCATCTTTCATTTGTAATTACCTCTTTTCATAATAATATTTTGTATCAGGTAAAGTTAAATAACTGATCCAGCATGCGCAAAGTATTAAAATTACCTTTGGAAGTCATCTCACCTGTCATAAATGCCTTCTGGAAAGTAGAACGGCCACTGGTAATATTCTGCATTGCCTCTGAAGATAACCGTAAGCTGATATCTGCATCTGTTGTTTTGTCATAAGATACAGATAATTTCATGCCGTTTACAGCAACGACCAATGGTTCACTTTTTTCATCTATTGTAAAAGCATAGGTACAGGTAAAACCGGGTTGGGCATTGTATGCAGCTTTAAAAGCACTGATTAATGGATCTTCGGAAGAACTCTGCTTTTTCATAATATCTTTGAAAAAACTTGCCAGTTCTTCAATATCTTCTTTTTGCTTCTTTACATAGATATCATCAGAAACATATTTGGAAAGCTGTTCGCCTTCCTGCGGAGTGAGTTCCAGACCATTATTAATATAATTCTGACGGATAGAAGAACTACTGGAAGGAAATGAAATCAGTTTCTTTGAAATGGTGCGGTATAAATTCTCTGTTTTCTTTTCAATTAAAGTTCCATAAGCAGAATCACCTTCAAAATCAATAGAGTCTTCTACATAGGCACAGATACCATCACAGATCTTACCGCCGAGAAGTTCCCATGCATTGGTCAGCATCAGGTTTGCATCTTTTTCTCCATATGTTGTAGAAATTACCACGGGGAACATATATAAAGTACTGATTTTCGATTTATCTCCATAAAGCCAGCAGGAATCTAAAAACTGCTGAAGATAACCGCCGATTCCCATCCATTCAATACTGGCGGCAAAAATCACACCATCGGCTTCTTTTAAAGTCTGGGGAAGAGTTGTGATTGTGTTTTTTAATTCATATAAATTGTAACGGGTGAATTTGACATGCAATTCATCCAGGACATTTTCAATAAGCTTTAAAACATATAACGTTGGATCCTCAATAATTCCGCGTCCGCCATAATAAATGTTTATATTCATATCATAAGCCTTTCTTGTTTTCTTATTTTCCTTATTTTAGTATATTTTTTCTATATAAGCAAGAAGTAAATGTTAAAATAATTCCAAACAGCAGTCCTCCGATATGTGCCATATTGTCAATGGAGCTATTCATATATCCGTTGAGAACAGAGAGTACGGCAATCACAAAAATATTTTGTGGTTTGATTGTTGCTTTCAGTTTATTACTCAACAGTGTAATGATAATAAGGGCGCCGAGTATTCCAAAGATAGCACCGGAAGCACCAGCAGAAACGGTAATCGTATTTGCCGGATTATTATTCATGTTATACAACGAAGAAATGAAACTTGCACCGAGACCGCTTAACAGGTAGATTGATAAAAAACGGAAATGTCCAAGCACATTTTCTATCGTTGCTCCGATAACGGCAAGTGTAATCATATTATTAAGCAGGTGTTCTCCGTCAAAATGTAAAAACATACAGGTTAACAAACGGTAGTATTCATGATCTTCATAAATATATTTCCAGTATGCTGCTCCATGCTGCAAAAGATAGCGGGTATTATCTTCGCCTCCATGAAATGAAGTAAAAAGAAAAACGATTACATTTACAGCAATCAGCAGAATAGTAATAACAGGAAGTGTATCTGCCACCCCTTTTCGTGCGGGGGAAGAAGATAAAAATGATTCTAAATCCTGTCTGAGATTAAAATAATCATCGGGTTGATTTTCAAAGATCATAAGTTTTTTTTCAGTTGTATCAATTAGCCAGAATGGATGGTTTTGGGAGACGTAATTTTTATCGCGTGTAATATTATCGGAAAAAATAATAAAAAACAGATTTACTTTACGAAACCCATTAAATAGAAATTTACGTTCAATCGTATCTGCAAGCTGTGATAAACTGGCTGTGTCAAAACAAAAACCATTTATATTATTTATAATAAGGCAAATTTCCAATTCGTCTTTGGTTAAGGGCTTCAAAAATGCATAAGTATTCATAATATTTGACTTTGTAAAGTGAAAGCCCCGTTTGCTCAATAAAGCATTGATGTCTTCAAAATTCATGTTTTCTCCTGATATTTATAGAATAGAACCGGCAGTTTGCACCGCTGGTATCATTATATTTATAGTGTAGTTTATTATGCAGGAAAAAACAAGTAAAATATTATTGAAATATATAGGTTAAATGTGCAAAAGTGATTTGATCGCCCGGATGGATTTCTGTTAAGGTATGAGGCTGGATCAAGGTCATATTCAGATAAGTGCCATTGGAAGAGTTCATATCTTCAAGATAATAATGCCCGTCCTGAAAATGCACTTTTGCGTGAATACGACTAATCATGGGATGTGAGATTACCATATTTACATTGTCCTTAAATTTTCCGATAATAAAGGGAAAATGGGTAAGCTCATTAATAGATTCAAAATCAGTTCCGGTATATATTAATTTTGGTACAGAATCCGGGCATTTGCTGCCGAGAAGCACAGTATCGCACATGGAAGTATTTGCTGTGTCATCAGAAAACGTGGAAAAAGTAGGAGAAACCGGTGTGTCCGGATACATGGAATCTGGTGTTGAAAACTCGATTGTACCAGGCAAATTGTCGGATAGGGATTCTTTGAACAAAGCAGGTTTATCCAATGTTCTGTTCAGAAAATTATAAAGATAGAAAAATGCAACTCCAAGAATAAGAACTATAATGCAGATGGTTTCCAGTGATAAATTATCCAAAATCAGTCCATAGAAGCCAATGCCGCAGGTCAGTATGAAATAAACCCCGAAGCAGAAAAGGAGAGTTTTGTTTAACGTGAAACCTGAGGGATTGCCGCTGAGATTCGGATTGATGGATGAAAGCTGTAGTGCACCTGGTTCATTATCCGGGGAGGGGGAAGGATGTGGCGGCTGGGAAGCAGTGGCCTGATCAGATAGCGGTATAGATTTATTATCCGAAGCAAAAGCAGGTGGTGTATGTTCTGTTTCAGAAGTATGGTGAAAAACAGGTTTGTTTAATATATTGATAATATCATCAAAGGTATAATTTTCAGATAAAGTCTGTTGCTGCAGGGAGTAAGCTAATACAATGGAATTATTGTCAGTGTGATCAATTTTTGACAGCAGGTAAGATAGGAAATCTTTTAAGGACAGGTAAAAATCCTTCTTTTCACCTGGACAGTAGCAGAAGTAGATTGCTTTTGTGGCAAGGTCCATATAGATTAATGCCGGATTTAAAATAATATAGTCAGGTTCAAGAAGATAGTTATTAAGTGTGTCAAAAGCAGATTTCAGGGACATGATTATGTGCCGACTCGTCTGATAATCAAACTCAGAATTCTCATAAAAACTATCAATACATTGTTTTGATGAGATATCATAGGTAAATTCAAAAGAACCGTTTATGATGCGGGTGTCATAAGGAAGAAAATTATCAAGATGATTTGATTTTAACATTTTACTCCGGTAACATTCTTTATAATCTGCTATATTACAATCGGAAAGTATAGCATAATTTTTGTTGAAAATTTTTTTATATTCGATATTCATAAAAACCTCACTTTCTGTTTAATGCTTTATATTGCCAGAGAGAACTGCAGGGGTGGTCTTTGGAAAAGTATACCGGAACACGATACAGGGGAGAAGTGGCATAGGAATCACCTTTTTCGGAATAAAAAGATGAAAAAGAGGATGTATTTAAAATGAAAAAATAGTCTGAACTGTTTCCGGCAGAATGATACAGGGGCTGCTTTTGCGTGGACTGGTTAATCAGACTGCGGTAGGAAACTGCTTTTGCAACGGCGGCATCATGCAGAGTAAAGGTTAAATGAAGCAGACTGAACAGGATAAAAAGAATAAGAGGAAGTATGACAGCAGCTTCAATTGTAAATGAAGCGGTGGACAAAAATTTACACTGATCTTTTAGAAATGTTTTCATAATTGAAATCCTCCGGTAAAAAACTGAATTGCTGTATAAATACTGTAACCACATAATATAAATGGTACAAATGGAATGGCATATTTTCTGGAAAATTTTTTTAATAATAAAATGATGGAAAAAAGGGATGCGGATGCAAGTGATAAAAAAAGGATTGCAAGGCTGCAAGCATCCGGAAGGTAAAAGGACATGATAAGGAAAATAATTCCATCTCCATAACCAATTGCCCCATGGGTAAGTTTTGCAATAATGAGAAGAAAGATACCTGTCATTAAATTGCAACACAAAATATAGAAAGATGATTGAATCACAAACAGATATATGGATATTCCGGTCAAAAGAAAAAATAGACAAAGTATTAAATTGATTTTTCGGGTTTTGATATCTGTAATGCTGCAGATAATTAATAAAATAGAGAAGATAAAAGCAGTTATTAAATACATGGTAAATCCTTTCGCTTTATGTGGTCAGGTATCAGAGGAGCATCTCGAACAGGGAGGATAAATATCTTTTACTTCATCAAAAGAATATTCGTATATGTCACAGGTAAGGTAGTGACAGTCCCTGTTGTAATGATAGGAATTTCCGGTGGCACAGATATAGAGATCAGGGTTGCCGGAGACGGCATAGAGTTTTTTGCAAAGACTGCACAGGGAGAGCTTTTTCCCGGTTTCTTTCTGGTAATCATCCAAAGCCGACAATTTAATAATATCTGTATATTTTACAAGATAGGAACAGTATTTGTTTTTATGATATACAAGTGCGGTTCTGGTAAGGTATACTTTTGTTCTTGATTTATCAGCGGAATCTGTAATGGTATTTCCATTAAAAAGTTTAAAGTAACAATGCTGGGTAAATGGAATATGAATCATATCGCTGGGAATAAAAGGGAGAACTATTTCATAAGTAATAATGATATCCATCGCTTTTTTTGATTCATAGTAAGTGCTGTTATGAAAAGAAATACCGGCATAACCGTTTTTAATACAGGAATTGTTACAATAGTTTTTTAGTTTTTCTGAAAAGAAATCCGCCTGTATCATGAGAACAGGTGAGATAGAAGCCGTTTCCAGGGAATCTTCAGAAATGTAAGCAGTTGTATTATATTTTCTTGCAGATTCTTCTAACTGAATCTGAAGCCCTGTCTGTATACTGAATATATTGAGCCAGTATATAATGGTAAGAAAAACAAGAATAAAAAAAGGAAAAACAAGGGTTGCTTCAATCGTTAATGAGGCAGTGGTACAGGAAGCATCGGAAATTGTTTCCTCATTGCAATGAATTGGCCTGTTTGGCATGACTGCCGGGAGATAAAAATTTTTAATTAAGTTGAGGTTTTGAAGTTTTGCAAGTATTAGAAACAATTTTCGATACCTCCTGTAATGCCTGCATCTGTTTATGGGTGCAAAAAATTAATAACCCGCTGACTGGTTTGAACTATATGGAAAAGAGACACCGGTTTTTAATGTTGGTTCCGTAAATGAAAACAGGACAGGTATAGTATACTGTAATTCATAATTCATACCGGTAATGCAGTTTTTTATCCGAAAATCAGCGGAATATAAATTGTTGATATTATTCTGGATAATATCCATGGTGCGGTAAGTAATATCCGTTCCCAGATTCTGATATAACAGCAGTAAAAGATATTGCCTGTAACAGAGTCCGCTGGAAGATGGTAAGGCTTTCAGATGTTTATCAAAAGTAAGCAGATGTTCCAGTTCCAGTGTCCAGGTAGATTTTGTCTTAAAAACAGGAATGGTTTCACCTGCCAGTAATGTACGGACATCTAAAACCGCTTCGGCATATGCCCAGCAGCTGAGAATTGCAAACTGCGTAAATTCTACAAGAAAGGGGACGGGGATCATACTGGTGGCAGCAGCGGCCAAAGTTTTTGCCTGACATCTTTTGGAAAAATCACTGTATAGATAAGCGAGGTTCAGACCGGTGCGTATATGCTGGATGCTCTGTATTGTTTTCAGCAGATTGGCATCGTCGGAAGATAAACCGTTTAATATATATTCCATTTCGTAATTTATTCCCTGTTCTTTTTCTTTTTTATCTGTATAACAGGAAAAATAATCGTTAAGATATAAAAGAAACAAAGCCTTTTCTGATGTTGTGTAAGAGAGTGAAGAAAGGGAGTGATGGTGGTTATAGGCAACAGTTTTGGATGGCAGTTGTTTTGAATTTATTTCGTTTGAGGATATTTCATCGGGATTCTCTACATAAAGAAGCAGGGATGAATTGACCATGAATTCTTTTATTTTGGAAAAGAGAGAATCTTTCATAGAGGTTGCACTGTCCTCGTCAAGTTCACTGTCCGAAACAGGGTCGGATGAAAAAGAGGATAAATCATATTTGTCAGGCACTTCTGTACTATCAGGGCTGACAGCAGAAATATCGGCATAATCTTTTGAAATATCTTCCAGATTTCCAATGCTTAATAAGAAATCCAAAGAGTCACCTGTGGCCTGGTACTTCATGGCATTTATTATCTGGGATAAAAATATTTTTCCGTCCAGATCAGATAAATGGAATATTTTTAAAGGTGTAACCGAGTAAGAAGAACAGGAAAACAGCTGATAATAAAGACTTTCTACTGGGGAAGATATGTTTTGCTGTACATAGTCGCTTAACAGATCGGTAAAAACAGGATCAGGCATGGGGACGGAAAACAGTGAGTAATCCTCGAACAGAGGAAGGTAAAAGTGTCCCAGCGCGGATTCTTCTGCTGTACAGGTAATGCCGTCACAGAATGATTTTGAACATTGATAATGTGCGGATTGTAAAGTAATAAAAACAACAGAAAGAAGCATGGTAAATAGCAGGGTTAGAAAAACGGTAATGCTGCCTTTTGGGTGGTTCAAAATATTTTTTATATTCATATGGGTTAAATGCTTTTTATATCCGTTTTTATTGATTTAAAAAGGGAATTGATGATCGTGGTAATCTGAGATTTGAAAATGAGAACAAGTCCTACGGTAACGAGGAGAATCATAATTACCTCGACCACACCAAGTCCGGAAGCTTCCCGTTTTACCTTTTGTAAAAGTTGGGAAATACGGATAAAAAGATAAAGTTTTATAGAGTTGAGTTTTTCATAAATTGTAATTTTCATAGTAGTACCTCCTAAAATCAGATAGTAGTATTCATGGATAAAAATGCTGGAATTATAATAATCAGCATTACGACGACTAAAATAAGTATCATTGGAAGCAGCAGTTTCGTGCCGGCTTTCTGACCCGATTGTAAAATATGATTCTGGTGCATGGAAAAACTTTCCCTGACTTCTTGGTTTAAAGCATCGTGAAGATCGGAAGAACCTTTTTTTATATTCTGTTCAAGTAAAGTTCCCAGTTTGATATATACATGAAGATGACATCGCTGCCCGAATTCGGCATATGCACCGGATTCGGAAAAACCGCTTTGAATTTTATTGATGGTACGTTCGATTTCAAGATATGCATAATGCATGGAAACGGCAGTGTTTTTTGACTTGTAATCCTTTAATATTACAGAAAATGCATTTTGAATGGTAAGACCGGATTCATGAAGTAAAAGCAGTTTTGAGACAATTTCCGGATAATCATTCAGCAGTTCCTGACTCCTTCTTTTCATCATTGCTTCCGTATCAGAGAATGAAGCAATATAGATGGCAAGTGCGGAGATACAGGCAAAAATAATAAATAAAAAGGAATTGTCAGAAGAAGTATTATGAAAGGTAATGTTTCCACAGCTCAGAGTATCTGGAAGTGATATCTGTGAATCATATGGACTGCTGTTCTGCTGTATATAGTCTTCGATTTCTTTTTTTAACAGGCCCTGCCTGCTTTCATCAGGGGACTAATATCAGCGGGATTGTCAGACTGGCATTATAATCGCCCAGGCTGAGATTTGCAATGACATAGGTGGCTGCCCCTTCTGAATCGATATATTCAGGATGAATTTCACCCGAATAATCAATCAGAAGTTCATTTTCAATTTCCCAGTTAATCGTAAGTCCTTCTTCTCCGATTTTTGAAATAAAATTAAGCGGAGATTTTATTTCCTCAATGCTTTTATTTCCAGCAAGCAATTCGGAAATAAGTTTATCTCGGTAATTATCAAAGAGTTCAAATGTTTCCTGAAAATCATATTGTCTGGAAGGGACAGAAATATCTACAATCTGTGTTTCTTTATCCTCAATAGTTACTTCCAGGGAATAGTCGGAATCGTCATTTGTGCGTGCCAGCGATGAAACCGGTTTGTCACGAATATTTACGGAATATATGGTGTAGAAAAGTCCCAGTAAGATAAAAAGGGTAAAAAAAGCAAATCCAGAGGCTGTTCGTTTGGAGTGAAACAAAAGTTCTTCCTGTTCAATGTTTTTTCCTAAATATAATTTATCTAGGTTTGTTCTTAATTTTGTATTCTTTTTTATGTGATTGGGAAAAAATTTCTTATGCAAATGCCCGATAAAATCAATACAAAAAAGGGAAGTTCCATACAGGAATTTGAAAGGATGCTGTTTTGCATCGAGTCCGGAAGTAAACTCTTTTTTATAATTTCTGGTCAACAGGTAAAAAAGAAACAGAAAGATAAAAAGTAAAAGATATAATACTAGAAAATACATAAAAATCCTCCTTTCGCAGGTTATATCAGTTTGCTTTTACGGATGTCAGTTTAAAGCCAAGAATAATTGCAAAGAGATAGAGAGTCAGACATATGGTCATAAGAAAAATTCCGGCGGCATTGTGGTAGACTGGGGTAAAAAATCCTTTGGAGGACAGTCGGATATAACTCATGATAGCGATCGGCATTATAACCATAATATTTTGTTCAAATTTTTTCTGGGCAATAGAAACAGATATTTCACGTTGAACATCAATTTTTAAACCAATTGTTTCAGAAGAGGTCCGGATAATGGCAATCAGATCACCACCATTTCTTTTGGTAATACTTAAAACCTGGGAAAACATAAGAATGTCTTCGCAACCGGATCTGGAAGCAAAATCAAGAAATATCAGTTCAACAGGAATCTGAATGGCAAGTTTTCCGCTCATAAGTTTTAATTCCCGGGAAATGCAGGCATTGCTACCATATAAAAGAAGCATTTCCTGATACGATTCCCTGAGGGCATTTTCGATCGAGTAGCCGGAATTCAAAGAGGTCGAAATGGAATAAAGCATATCACGGAACTGCAGTACAAGGAGCTGTCTGCGCCGGATGCAAAGGTAACGGCTGATAAACCGAAAATAGAAGGGCATACAGGGAACAGAAAAGATAACAGGAATAAAACTGTCATAAAATAAAATGGATAACACTGCGGAAATAGTGAGAAACAGAAAACCATAGATGATATATTCTAAATTTGATAATTTATACTCGTTATACATAATTGGGTTCATAGAAACTCCTTCAACAGTGCTGTATGTCCTGACATCTGGATTTTAGTTATATCTTTAAGTGAATTACCGGTTTTTTGCAAAGAACCTGTGACTTTTTGTGTTGAACCAGATTCTTTAAAAATATAAAGAGGATTCAGGATAATTTCATTATCAGTAAAATCTGCAATTTCTGTAATTTCCAGAACTCTTCTGGAGTGATCACGCATCCTTCCGAGAAATACAATGATATCAATCGCAGATGCAATCTGTCCTTTAATAGAAGATACAGGCATATCAACACCCATCAGAACCATAGTTTCAATTCTTCGCAGCATATCCCGGGGACTGTTCCCATGCCCTGTGGACATAGAGCCGTCATGACCAGTATTAAATGCTGTAAGCATATCGAGCGCTTCTGCCCCACGGATTTCCCCGACAATAATGCGGTTGGGACGCATACGCAGAGAGGAACGAATCAGGTCACGGATTGTAATTTCATTTTTTCCATCTGTATTTGCCTGCCTGGCTTCCAGCTTCACAATATTCGGTATATGGAGCTGGAGTTCAGCAGAGTCTTCAATGGTAATAACTCTCTCGGAGGAAGGAATAAAATCTGACAGGACATTAAGAAAAGTCGTTTTGCCGGAACCGGTTCCACCGCATACAAAGATGTTGTATCCTGACAGGACTAAAAGATGAAGAAAATCAGCTGTTTCATGGGTTAATGTTCCAAACTGGATTAAATCATTCATAGAAAGCGGAGTGTCCGGAAATTTTCGTATGGTTACGGCAGGACCGTTTAATGCAACAGGATTTAATACGATATTTACTCTTGAGCCGTCATAAAGACGGGCATCGGCAATCGGAGATGCTTCGTTTACACGGCGGTTCGCTTCAGATACTATCTGCTGAATAATATCCTGAAGTTTTTCCGGGGAAGAAAAGTGAATTTCCGATTTTTCCAGTGATCCGTTTCTTTCAATAAAAATATCATCAGGGCCATTAATCATGATTTCCGTAATGTTCTGGTCATCCAGCAGTTCCTGCAGGACGTCATATCCACGGATGGAATTAAATAATATGTAGCGGAGCCGTTCTTTGTCGGTCAGTGATATGAACTGTTGTCTGCTGGTTTCAATTATTTCATTATCAATAAAGGAATAAATTTCCTCATCTGATAGATTCCTTGTTAAATCAAATTTATTAATCAGATTGTTGCGTATGCTGTTTATATCTGGTTCAGTCATATCAATATACCTCCATGGGAAAGTTATTTATCCGTGTGTGAAATCAGATTCTGAATATAAATTCCAAAATCATGGAAAAGAAGATTTTCCATAAAATTTCCGGATAGATTTCCTGAATAATCAGTTGAAAATAAACTGTGGTCTGCATATGGCAGTGTCAATATTTCTGTTTTGTCTTTGATATTGGAATGATAGAGTGATGATGTGCTTTTGAAAAACTCATTTGTTTTCTGACGTGATATTGATTCAGTGGTAACCGGCATGTAGATTTTGTCACAGATAGCAAGTAGTGCTGGTACGTCTTTTAATGAATCGGACAGATCCAGTAGGAGGTATTCAAACATACCGGCTTTTGAAATCGCCCGGATAAAAGAAATTAAATCAGTGGCTTCCATGTTTTTTATATCATAGCTGAAATGCATTGGTGGTATATATGTCAGGTTATGATAGGTATGCGACAGTGCCGCCAGTTTTTCAGCTATATTAGCCGGATTTTGCCTGTAAAAATAGAGCAGATCCGAAAGATCACCGGTTGGTAAATCTGGTATAAAGAAAGAGAATCCCGAATACTCTTCGAAATTAATATAAAGGCAGCTGTGAGTAAGTGAGAGAATACAGCCGTATGCCAGTGCAAAAGATGTTTTTCCGCAGCGCTTTACAGGTGAATAAATGCCGGTTATATATGCAGCAGTATCTGAGTGTGTAAAATGTTCGTCAGCAGAAGATGCATAATAAGACATAACATCTCTTAAAATATGGTCGGTTGATTGGTATTTGCACAGACGGGGATGTGTTTCAAAAGTATCAGATGTTCGATTCTCGGTAAGAACAAAAATGGAAGTCATCTCTGTGAGTTCCGATATATATTGACAATAATGTTCAGAAATAAGTAATATGTCAATTTTATTTTCGCATAAAAATTTTTTCAGGGAATCATAGTCCGTAAAGACGGATACAGAATAATTCAATCCACTTTTCAGATTAAAATATTCGGATAGTTTCAGAGCATATTCTGCATCTGAATCAAGAATTGCAATTATGCCATTGTTCAAGATTACCTCCACATAGCATATGCAAAAAAGATTAATAAAGTGTTTTAATAAGGTGTAATTAATATAACATAAAAATTACAATAAGTCAATAATTAAATAATAAAAAATAAAAAAAACGGATTTGAATTCTGTATATCATGGAATAAATGGTAAATAATTAAAATATCTATAAAATATAAGATGTAATGGAGGTTGTGTCATGAAATTATTGTCAGATAAGAAAAAATTAAAAAAGGAAAGTGAAAAGGCAAGAAGAAAAAAAGAAGAACTTATGCAGGAATTAAAAGAAGTCCAGAAATCACTGGATCGTGCATATGAGAATTTTTCCTATGTTGTAGATCCGGAGCTGATAGATTGCTGCATTTACGAATTAAATGCCGGACAGATGAGATATAAATTTTTAATGCGCAAAATGAAAGAAGATAAATTTTTGTAAATTATTTAGATAGTTCTGCCGAAATAATTGATAGAAACTACGGACCAGATGGTAAATAATACCGGACAAGAGTGAATAGAATAAGGCAGGAATGAAAATGCAGATAAATGCGTATAACATAGGAAATATAGAACAGGCAGGACAGGATCAGGAAGTAAATAATGGAAGCATACAGCCGGCAAAGAGCAAAGGATTCTTTGCTGTCGCGATTGAAAAAAGTGCAATATCCAATGCTTTTTCCGGAGATTATGCAAATTATGATAAAAATGGAAATAGGAACCGGGGACAGGGAAAAACTGCAGATACCATTCAGGAGAGAGAAGATGCGATGGCATATATAAATGAAAATATAGATAAGCTGAAGGCTCTTATAACTCCGGAAGATTATTCGGCAATGAGCGAACTGGGGCTGGCTGCGGATAAGGAAACCCCGGAAACACTGGTTACTGTTTATGAAAGAATACAAATACAGCTTGCGGCATATTGCAAGGATTATGATATTATGTCTAATATTGGCAGTGATAAAATAGAAACAGTACTCCATTCCAAGGCAATGGCAAATTCTGTTGAAATGGCAGAGGACAGTGGGGAACTAACGGATTCTTCCAAGGCATATCTGTTAAAAAATGATTTAAATCCGACGATTGCCAATGTTTATAAGGCGGCTCACAGTACAGGAGAAAATAATGCAGCAGCAAAAGTATCTTCAGAGGACTGGGAACAGTTAAAACCACAGATAGAAGATATGTTGCAGAAATCAGGACTTGAAGTAAATCAGGAAAATCTTGATAATGCAAAATGGCTGATGGAAAACAGTATTCCGGTAACCAGTGAAAATATTGTCAAACTGAATGAATTAAATCAGGTTGACATGAGTAATCCGGATGTTCTGACAACCAATATTGCATTTGCCCTTATGCTTGGAATGGATGGAACGGACGCATTTGTGACGGAAGGATGGATTGATGTAAAAGAAGCGGATGAGGTAAATACAGTCATACAAAATGCCTCGGATGAAGCGATTTATGATATTGTCAGGGATAAAGCGGTTTTAAATTCTGCGAATCTGAAAAAATATCAGGAACAGAAGGACAATAGTGAAAATAGTGAAAATCAGACGCAGAGAGATTATCAGGATAAGGCTTTTGTTAAGGCAAAGAATATTATTATTGAAGCAAGACTGGTTATGACATCAGGGTCATTTCTGAATATGCAGAAGGTCGGCATTAATATTACATATACGGAAATATCAGTTATGGTCCGGAGTTCGGTTCAGGATAATCAGAATTATTACAGTACATTTTTCGATGATGATAATCCGACATCCGATCAGACAGACATGGTAGCAGGGGTCATGGATATAATGAAGAGCATGAGTCAGGTGCCGTCTGCAGTTATGGGAAAAGTTTATAGTGAAAAGGTAGATTTTACAATATCTTCTGTGCAGAATGAAACAACACTTATGTATGCAGAATATGGAAAAGCAGAAATGACATACGAAGCGGTTGGTACCCAGATAAGACCGGATCTTGGGGACAGTATTGCAAAAGCTTTTGACAGTCTTGACAATATTCTTTGTGATCAGGGAATTGAGGTCAACAGTTCAACTCTCCGGGCAGGACGTATTCTGGCATATAATGAAATGGAGATTAATCAGGAATCCATACTTAAGATGGAAGGACTGATGGAGGAACTTGATTATGTCAAGGATAATCTGACACCAAAGGCAGCAGCGGTTCTGGCAGAAAATCAGGTCAATATATTGAATACGGATATCCGGCAGCTTAACAAGAATCTATCAGAACTTAATTCCATGATTGGTCAGGGAGAAGAGGAAAATTTCGCAAAATATTTGTGGAAACTTTCGGAATCCGGAAAGATATCAGATGAAAACAGGGAACGTTATATCGATCTGTATCGTACCTTAAATATGATCGAAACGCAGGATTCAAGTGCATTGGGAGCTGTTGTTTCAGCGGGGGCAGAACTGACCCTTGATAATCTGCTGTCAGCAGTAAAGAGCAGAAAGAAAACAGGCATGGATGTTAAGATTGATGAGACATTTGGTCTGAATACGGCTGAAACAAATGCAAAAAACGAAACAAATGAAGAAATTGGGGACTTTGTAAAAAAACTGGCACAGAAAATCCGGAGTGGATTAAATGCGGAAAATGTGGAAAAAGTATATAAAAACGGAAGCTATGGTGGAATTAATCTTGGAAATCTCGTAGATGTGGTAAGTGATAATGAATCCCTGCGTTCCAACAGCCAGTTAAATGCAGAATATATCCAGCAGGTGATGGAAAGCAGGATGGAGGAAATAACTTTAAAAGAAGGTATTACGGATGAAACTATTCTCACACTGGTAGAAGGTGGACAGAAAGCTACGATTGAAAATATCGTGTCAGCCATGCAGCTGTCCGTACCCGGATCAGAATTCCGGAAATATCTGATGGAAACAGAGAAAAGAAGAGATGCAGCGAAAAATTTGCTGGAACATTTTGATGATGAAGAAAGTGCCGTAGAAGCGGTTAAGGAATTAAAAAACAATGTATTGTCGGAAAATCAGGGTAATGGGATCGACATTTCCTATGAAAAGATGAAGGCAGCAGCGGATATCTCGGGTAATCTGAGATTTATGGTAAGAAGTGCAAAGAACCAGACCTATCATATTCCGATGGATCTGGACGGAGAGGCAGTTACTGTAAGAGTCTCATTTGTAAAAAATGAAGGAGAAGGAAATGTAAATATTTCCATGAACAGCCAGTCGTTTGGAAAGATAGACTGTGTGATTCATTCTGTAAATATGGTAAGCAATGTAAAAACGGAGGCTGTCGTATATTGTGAAAATGTACAGACTGCAGATGGGATTATTGCAAACCGGCAGATTTTTATAAGCGAAGCACAAAATATCGATCCGTCAGGAACGTATGAATTAAACGTATTGCGTAAAAAATCAGAAAATTATGGAAAACAGGACAATAGAACAGCAGCATATAAAATTCAGAACAGCAGGGATGTGCAAAATTCAAAAGTGGAAACAGTTTATTTATATAAGATTTCCAAAAGTTTTCTGAAATCTGTTAAGGAATGTCTGAAAAACAGCCGATAAAAATAAAAGAACAGTCAGGAGGAACAGACAGTAATGAGAATAAATACAAACATTATAGCACTTACGGCATGTAACAGTCTTTCAACGGCCAGTAAAAGAACATCACAGTCAATCGAAAAATTGTCTTCCGGATATAAAATAAATTCAGTAAGAGATAACCCGGTCGGCTCAGCTTTGTCAGCCAAAATGAAATCACAGCTTAAAAATCTGGAAAAAGCGACACAAAGTACCGCAGATGGCATATCAGTTATTGAAACGGCAGAGAGTGTGCTGGCAGAGGCACAGTCCATGGTACAGAGAATGAGGGAACTCTGTGTCCAGGGAGCAAATGATACTTATACGGATGATGACAGGGCAAGTATTATGTCAGAGATATCACAGTTAAGAACGGAAATAGACAGAGTTTCAGAGTCAACGGACTTTAATACAAAGAAGCTGTTAAATGGTGACCTGGGAAGAAAGTCTTACACGAATATTTCAGGGGTAGATGTGTCCTATATTTCTACTGATGTTGCGGCAGGAGAATATGAAATTCATGTAACAAGTGCTGCAGAACAGGGACAGTATACATCAGGAACAGTAAGCGGCGGTGTGGACGGAACTGTGAAAGTAAATGGTGTAATCGTTGAAATCAGTGCAGGTGATTCTGTGGATCAGATTTATGAGAAAATCAGAACGGCGGCAGATAAGACTGCGGTAACTGTTACCAATAATGGCGGTTCATTTGAATATACCTGTAACCGTTATGGAAGCAAATATGGAATCGAGATTGAATGTGATAATGCTGCATTGAGAAACAGTCTTGGACTTGACAGTGCGAAAATATCAGATTATGGAAAAGATATTGAGGTTGAACTGGTATCCAGCTCAAGCAGTCTGTTCTCAGGAAATGCAACTGCGGCATGTGACGGAAATAAAGTTGTAATTACCGCAAATGACGGATTTAAACTGCGTGTAGACGTGGATGATAGTGTTGGTGCAGGAAGAAGAATCATTGCGCACATTACAGATATCGGAGCAATGACCGTTCAGATCGGGGCAAATGAAGGACAGCAGGTGAATATTGATATTCCGAGAGTAAATTGTGAAATGATGGGACTGGATGATCTCTATGCATATACTTCTGACGGAGCGGCAAGCGGAATTACATCCTGCGACGAGGCAATTCAGTATATTTCTGAAGTAAGGGCAAGAATCGGTGCATATCAGAACCGTATGGAGCATACACAGAATTATCTGGAAAGCACCAATGAAAATATGACAAGTGCATTGTCACGAATTGAAGATGTTGATATGGCAGAAGAAATGACAAATTATACCACACAGAATGTTGTTTCACAGGCTGCAACCTCCATGCTGGCACAGGCAAACCAGCTGGCGGACAAAGTGCTGCAGTTATTGCAGTAATAAGGAATTGTGGCAGCAGAGATGTGCAGGCAGGATAGAAACGGAGCATAACATATTATGACGGAAGAAAAAATCAGGGAATTTTCATTACGGATATCCCAGACAAGCAGAACCGGACTGGTTGCAATTACGGATGAGATTATCATAACGTATATTGAGGATGCAAAGAAAGCACTGGGAGAAAATGATAAGGAAGCATTTTTGTTTAATATAGGAAAGGCAAAGCAGTTTGTGGATGATTTGTCTTCGTCACTGGATATGCGGTTTGAAATATCTTATGAACTGCAAAGGCTGTATTCCTTTATAAGAGGAAGACTGATTATTGCAGAAGGCAGGGAAAATGCCGAATATCTGGATGTATGTATCGAAATGCTTGAAAAATTAAAATCAGCATTTGAGAAAGTTGCGGAAAGTGATCATTCAGGAAATGTAATACAGGGTTCACAAAAGGTATACGCAGGACTTACTTATGGACCGGGAAGTACATTGAACGAAGTGGTATTTCATTCCTGATAAATACAGAAACTCCCATTTTACAACATGAAATTAAAATATCTGGAAAACAGGCAGTAAAGACTGTCTGTTTTTTTTGGAAAATAAAATAAATTGTAGCATAAATAGACATTTTATTTGCATTTGTTAGTAGAATTTGGAAGCGAAATATGATAAAATTATAAAAAGCAATATGTGAATATTAAATAAAATTTATAGGAGGAACGTATGGGAGATTTAAATATTATTACAGAGGCAGACAGATATGTATTTGGTAAAGGCTGCCACTATGAAATCTACCGGAAATTAGGTTCGCATTTAATGGAACTGGGAGGAAAAAAAGGAGTATATTTTGCGGTATGGGCGCCGAATGCGAATGCCGTCAGTGTAATTGGAGATTTTAATGATTGGAATAAAGATTCACATGGCATGGAAGTGTTAGGAGAATCCGGCATCTGGGAAATATTTGTTCCAGGTGCAAAGAAATGGGACAGATACAAGTACGTCATTGAAACCGAAAGCGGCGATTTGTTATATAAGGCAGATCCGTATGCATTTCATGCAGAGGTGCGTCCAGGCAATGCATCGAAGGTTGCCGATATTGACGGATATACCTGGCATGACGCAAAATGGCTGGAGAAGCAGGAAAAGGAGAATCGTTATAATAAGCCGATGGCAATTTATGAAATGCATCTGGGTTCATGGAGAAAGGATTATTCCCGAGGAGAGGACGGATTTCTTGATTACAAAACCATAGCGGATGAATTGATTCCGTATTTAAAGGAAATGGGATATACCCATGTTGAATTGATTGGTGTGGCAGAACATCCGTATGATGGATCGTGGGGATATCAGGTAACGGGGTATTATGCCCCAACGTCAAGATATGGCGGACCAGAGGAGTTTATGTATTTTGTGGATCAGATGCATAAGCATAATATAGGTGTTATTCTCGACTGGGTACCGGCACATTTTCCGAAGGATGATTACGGGTTGGCTGAATTTGACGGAACCTGCCTGTATGAATATAAAGATCCGAGAAAAGGGGAACATGCAGACTGGGGAACAAAGGTATTTGATTATGAGAAAAAAGAAGTATCGAATTTCCTGATTGCAAATGCATTATTCTGGACGGAAGTTTATCATGTGGATGCGTTAAGAGTGGATGCCGTAGCATCCATGCTGTATCTGGATTACGGACGTAGTGCCGGAAACTGGGTGCCAAATAAATACGGCGATAATAAGAATCTTGAGGCAATTGAATTTTTGAAACATCTGAACAGTATTATGTCAAAAAGAAGCAAGAGAGCATACCTTATTGCAGAAGAATCTACGGCATGGCCGAAGGTTACGGGTGCTGTGGAAGATGACGGACTGGGATTTGCATTCAAATGGAATATGGGCTGGATGAATGATTTCCTGGAATACTGTAAGCTGGATCCTTTATTCCGTAAAGGCGATCATTATAAGATGACATTCAGTATTTCTTATATGACAGCAGAACATTATATTCTGGTAATTTCCCATGATGAAGTGGTGCATCTGAAATGCTCCATGATTAATAAGATGCCGGGATATACGGTGGACAAGTTTGCAAATTTGAGAACTGCGTATACTTTTATGATGGGACATCCGGGAAAGAAACTGTTATTTATGGGACAGGAGTTTGCCCAGCTTCGTGAATGGAGTGAAGAAAGAGAACTTGACTGGTATCTGTTAAATGAGCCATTGCATAAAGAGATGCAGGAATATGTTAAGAAACTTCTTCATATATACAAAAGAAATCCGGCATTGTACCTGAATGACAGCAGTTATGACGGATTTGAATGGGTAAATGCGAATGATGCAGACAGAAGCATATTCAGCTTTATCAGAAAAATGCCGGGAACATGGAAAGGTGCATTCCTGTTTGTATGCAACTTTACACCGATGGAAAGATCGGATTATTGTGTTGGAGTACCTCAGAGCGGATTTTATCGGGAGATGCTGTCAAGCTATACACTTACAACGGAAGAGGACAGTATGGAGAGTGCGGCAGAGAAAAATGCGACACTTGCACTCAGAAGATTTAAGGCGGAAAAGGGAGAATGTGACGGCAGGCCATACAGATTAAATATTCCTTTACGCCCATATGAATCGGTAATCATAGCATTCTAGGAATTACGACAAAAAACTAAGAAAAAAATAGACATTTTAATCTTTTCTTTGTATACTATTCTTTGTAAAAGATTTTATTTATGGAGGTTTCAACATGGTTAAATTGAGCAATGCCGGCGCATTTCTTATCAACGGAACAGAAGTTGTGGAATGTAATGGCGAGGAGCAGGCAGCCTTAACTGCAAAAACCGGAAGGGCTGTTTCTAAAGAGGAAGCTGCAGAGAACACAATGGCATATCAGATTTTAAAGGCACATAATACGTCCGGTAACATGGACAAGCTTATGATTAAATTTGATAAGCTGACTTCTCATGATATTACATTCGTAGGAATTATCCAGACAGCGAGAGCATCAGGACTCGAAAAGTTTCCGATACCATATGTACTTACAAACTGTCATAACAGTCTGTGCGCAGTAGGCGGAACAATTAATGAAGATGATCATATGTTCGGACTGACCTGTGCAAAGAAATATGGCGGAGTATATGTACCTCCTCATCAGGCTGTAATTCATCAGTACGCAAGGGAAATGCTTGCCGGAGGCGGTAAGATGATACTTGGCTCTGATTCCCATACACGTTATGGTGCATTAGGTACTATGGCAATGGGCGAAGGCGGACCTGAGCTTGTAAAACAGCTTTTGGAACAGACATATGATATAAATATGCCAGGTGTTGTCGGTATTTATATGACAGGAGAGCCGATGAAGGGGGTAGGACCGCAGGACGTTGCACTGGCAATTATCGGAGCAGTATTTGCAAATGGATACGTTAAGAATAAAGTAATGGAATTTGTCGGACCGGGTGTGTCATCATTAAGTGCAGATTTCAGAATCGGTGTGGATGTAATGACTACAGAAACCACCTGCCTGTCTTCTATCTGGAGAACGGATGACAAAATTAAGGAATTTTATGATATTCACGGAAGAAGTGAAGATTATAAGGAACTTAATCCGGGTGAGGTAGCTTATTATGATGGCATGGTTTATGTTGATTTGAGCAAAATTAAGCCGATGATCGCAATGCCGTTCCATCCGAGCAATACATATACGATTGAGGAATTAAATGCAAATCTTGAAGATATTCTTCATGATGTAGAGAAGAAGGCATTAGTCAGTCTGGATGGTAAAGTAGATTATAAACTTACAGATAAAATCAGAGATGGAAAATTATATGTCGATCAGGGAATTATTGCAGGATGTGCCGGAGGCGGATTTGAAAATATCTGTGCGGCAGCAGATATTATGAAGGGAAGAAATATCGGTGCAGATGAGTTTACATTAAGTGTTTACCCTGCAAGTACACCGATTTATGTAGAGCTGGCAAGAAATGGAAAACTTGCAGATCTCCTTGAAACAGGAGCGATCGTAAAGACAGCATTCTGCGGCCCTTGCTTTGGTGCTGGTGATACACCGGCTAATAATGCACTCAGTATCAGACATTCTACCAGAAACTTCCCGAACAGAGAAGGTTCTAAACTGCAGAATGGACAGATATCTTCCGTGGCACTTATGGATGCACGGTCTATCGCGGCAACAGCAGCAAACAAGGGATATCTTACAGCTGCAACAGATGTGGATGTTGAATATACTTCACCAAAATATCATTTTGACAGCAGTATTTATGCAAACCGTGTATTTGATTCAAAGGGAGTGGCAGATCCGTCTGTAGAAATTAAGTTTGGACCGAATATTAAAGATTGGCCGGCAATGGTTGCATTAACAGATAATATTGTACTTAAAGTAGTATCTGAAATTCACGATCCGGTTACAACGACAGATGAATTAATTCCATCTGGTGAAACATCATCTTATCGTTCTAATCCTCTCGGACTTGCAGAATTTGCCTTATCAAGAAAAGATCCTGCTTATGTCGGAAGAGCAAAAGAAGTACAGGCAGCCGAAAAAGCAAGAGAGAACGGCGAATGTCCGGTAGAAGTGCTTCCGGAATACAAAGAAGTTATGAATGCAATTCTTGCAGAATTTAAAGATATCAAGAAAGAAGAAGTTGGAATTGGTTCTACGATTTATGCAGTAAAACCGGGTGATGGTTCTGCAAGAGAACAGGCGGCTTCCTGCCAGAAAGTATTAGGCGGATGGGCTAATATTGCAAAAGAATATGCAACGAAGAGATACCGTTCCAATCTGATTAACTGGGGTATGCTTCCATTTATTTATGAAGAGGAAGAACTTCCGTTTGCAAATGGTGATTATTTATTCATACCGGGAATTGCAGATGCAATCAAGACGAAAAAGAAAGAGATTCCGGCATATGTAGTGAAGGATGGAAAATTAAATCCATTTACCTTAAAAATGGGTGAACTTACAGATGATGAAAGAGATATTATTCTTAAGGGATGTCTGATTAATTATAACAGAAAGTAATGAATAAAAAGTCAGGAAAAATAATTTTTTGGGTAGCAGCAGTGGTATCATGCATACTGGCAGGCTTTCTTACAGGATATTTTCTTGGGGAAATCCTGCCGGCAGATGCTGGAATAGCACAAAAGGTTGTCGCACTGTTTTTATTATTTTTAAATGTTGCAGGTGTATATTTTGTCCAGATGGGACTTGTGAAAGCAGGAGATATGCTCTGGCAGAAGATGAACAGCATAAAAAAGATGAAAACTGGCAGGGTGCAGTTTGTGTGGCAGCTTGGCATAAATATAGTGGTTATAATTGCATTTTTTCTGGTAGCAGTCCGTACAGAAAACGATATCCTGAAAATGGAGAGTGTAATTGTAATTATAACAGGTGTTGTTGTAATAGTAAAAAAAAGAGTAAACCGCCAGAGTCTGACATAGAGACTTCGGCGGTTTTCTATAGTGCTATTCTTTCTGTTGAAAATTTGTGCGGAGCAGATATGTATATCTTTTATTATACAAAAAAGGCACACCTATTTTCATAGAAGCGCCTTTGCCAGTGCATTTAAATTAACATATAAAGGTAAAAAGAACAAGAAAAAATTGTAAAAGAATTATTTTGTGGTAAAATACTTTTGGCTACAATATCAAAAAAATGGCATATAGAAAGAGAAGATTAGTAAGGGATGAAGAAGATAAGTAAGAAAATGGTACCCATATGTGCAGCTCTGCTGGGAATACAAATTGTACTGGGCGGATGTGCAAAGAACAGTACGGATATCCAGACAGCGAAGGTAAATGCCGGACAGGCAGCAGAGACAGAAGTGAAAACTACAGCTGAAGAAACTACTTCCGGAGAAATAACAACAGCCGAGGAAACATCAGAAGCTGTGGAAGCAGCAGCAAAGGAAAATATGGGAGAAAAAGAGCTGGAAACAGAAGAAAACGAAGAAACAAAATCAAAAACAGAGAAAGAATCAGAAACGGAAGAGAGTACAGAACCGAAATCGGAGCCAGAACCTGATACAGAAAGCGGTTCATCGGCAACCGTTCTTTTTGCAGGAGATATATGTCTGGAGGAGGATGGATTTGTACTGGATCATTATGATGAAGTGGGACAGAATCTTGAGGCATGTATGTCACCCTATCTGCTGAGCAGGATGCATGAGGCGGATATTTTTATGCTGAATCATGAATATACGATTAGCGGCAGGGGAAGTAAGCTTAATAAATATTATACATTTCGTGCAAATCCGTCTAGAATGGAAATTTTGAAGCAAATGGGTGTCGATATTGTTTCACTGGCCAATAATCATATATATGATTATGGATATGATGCATTTGTGGATACGCTTGCGTTACTGGATGAAAATGGAATCCGCCATGTAGGGGGCGGAATGGATAGTGAGCAGGCAGAAAAAGTGGAATATTATGAAATAAATGGAATAAAAATCGGATTTGTGGCAGCTTCGAGGGCAGAGAAGAATATAATTACACCGCAGGCAACGGATACACAACCGGGGGTGTTCTGGATGTATGATGATACCCGGTTAAAAGAGGTTGTCAGAGAAGCTTCTTCACAATGTGATTTCCTTATTGCATATCTTCACTGGGGAACGGAAGACAGTGAATACTTCCGGCAGTATCAGCATAATATTGCGGAAGAATTGGTAGAATGTGGAGTCAGTGCAATCATAGGCGGACATCCTCATGTAGTCCAGGGAATGGAATTTATAGGGGATGTTCCGATTTTGTATAGTCTGGGCGATTTCTGGTTCAATGGAGAAGATAAGTATTCAGTTATGGTACAGCTGACTGTATACAAAAACAGGGCTTGTAATGTTGAGATTATTCCATGCCGCCAGCAGAATTATACGATTCAATATTTGGAGACTCCGGAGGAACAGGAGGAATTTTTTAGATATCTGACAAATTTATCTTCTGGTGTAAGCTTTGGATAGGATGAGTGAAATAAATTCTAAAAAATAAGATTTAATATAAAAATATTCAGATAAATGACGATATAATATATGTAAAGTTGCTACTGTTAAACAATGCAACCATTACATTGTGAATAACAATGTGTGCGTACTCAAGGAGGAGATTAAAGCAGTATATGGATATAATCAGGTTTACTCAGTACCAACGGTTTCTCAGGTAAATAAATTAACTTATTCAAATAACCGGCAGAGAAATGAACAGTCAGATAAGAAAGAAACTACTGTGGGATTTGCAGATGTATTTGAAAAATCACTGAATGAGAGTGATAAAGAAGTGAGATATTCCACTGGAAGTTATAATAAACAGGGGGTATATCAGGAATATTTATATTTTACAAGAGAATATCGTCGTTAAAAAAGATTTCCCTCATCGTCAGCGATGGGGGAAATGCCTTTATTTTAGGGGGAAAATCGGGAAAATAAAAAAATTAAAAAAATTTGAAAAAAAGTATTGACTTTTTTCGATACATGATATATAATACTCCTTGTCGTTGAGAGATACGACAAAAGAAAAATAAATAAGCGCGATTAGCTCAGCTGGTAGAGCACCTGACTCTTAATCAGGGTGTCCAGGGTTCGAACCCCTGATCGCGCACTTGAAAGTACTTTTTTGAAGACGCATGAGCTTTGGGGAAGTGCTTTTTTCGTATAAATTGATATTTTCTGCTTTTGGGATCACTAGAGAATTTGGGGAAAATGATATTTTACAAAATGCAAAAGATGCTACCCCCAGCAAATAACATATGTTGAAGAATAGTATGGTTGGCTGCATATGGAAAAATTAAAAATCAGGTATTGATTTTTTATGTACTGCATATTATAATATTGTCAGGCGCAGAACGTGCCGGATAAGAAAACAGTGTTGTGTGACTACACAGAAAGAGCATCCAAACCTGCCGAGATATTGGATGCTCTTTTTTGATTCTGTGCTTATTTATTTGTTGCTGTCATTCTTGTCGTTATCCAACCACTTACATATGTAATAAGCAACCACACTAGCGGCAACTGATATGACAAACGAAAACAGTGTTGACATATGGCTACACCTCCCTTCTGCGTCAGTATGGGAGTGACAGCAAAAAGGAGTATACCATATTTTTATGGGTTCGACAATATGAATTTCTGACTGGCTGCTTTTTTCAGAAGGGCAACCGATCCATCCAGGCCAAATGCACCGCTGTCGATTAAAATATGTTTTCCGGCAATGCCATCAAAGTCACAGCCGGTATAGAATTTATGGTAAAGCCTGCGTGCTTTATCGACATTGTTCATCAGGTGCTTTGCTTCTTCGGGATATAAATGAAGGTCGCTGATACAGTTTGAAAGACGTTGTTCATAATCTGCATAAATAAATACATTCAGTACATTGGGAAAATCTTTCAAAATATAATCTGCACACCTGCCGACAATGACACAGGAACTTTTGTTGGCTGCATCTAAAATCATGGTTTTCTGTACTTCAAACAGCTTGCTCTGGGTGGCAGAGGAACTGATTCCCAAGGGGTACAGCATTTTCTGGAATGTACCGGACATCTTATCGTCAAGATCGGCGAGTGAAGAAACCGGAAGTCCCATGGATTCTGCAGCGTGTTCAAGCAGTTCTCTGTCGTAGTAGGCGATATCCAGTTCTTTGGCAAGTTGTTTTCCGATCTGACGGCCGAGACTTCCGAACTGTCTTGCAATAGTAATACAATATTTCTGTTCCATAAAACTCCTCCTTTGTATTAAAAATTTCTGTCTGCAATTTCGATAAATGCAGAAATGGCTTCGTCGGTCATTAATTTACCTTTTTCGGCGGAAGAAGACACTGCCGGGGCCAGAACACCGCTTGCGGGAACCATTCCTTCTACAATCGGGTATTTTGCATAGGTAGCAGGTTCAACTCCCATTTCATCAGTGATTTTATCCTCACGTACCAGTTCCGGGGCGAGATACATCATCAGGGAAGTTTCGGTAATTGCGGCGTGTTCAAATGCCCATCCGGGAAAAGCAACCTCAGAAAATACTTTGTCGATGGTGTCTTGGGATAAAACATCCCACCAGTTTAATTCGATGATTGTCACTTCAGGATGCTTCTGAGATACAAGGTCTACACTTTCCAGAATAAAAGCTTCATTTTCAAAATGAGCATTTAATATGAAAATCTTTGTAATGCCATCCTTAATAAATTCTTCTAAAAGGTCACAGACCAGATTCATAACGGTAATGCCGTTTAAATCGATTGTTCCGGGAAAAAGCGGTCCGCCCCCGCTGAGAGGTTTTGATTTGTAACCATAGCTGAGTGTCGGAGCGACAATTCCATCTACTTTTTCTGCAAATTTTAAAGCAATCTTTTCAGCAATTACGGCATCTACCGATAAAGGAAGATGCGGGCCATGTTGTTCCGTAGAACCAATGGGAAGAATTAAAATGCGGTCTTTCTTTGCTTCGTATTCTTTCCAGGTCATGTTGGTCATTAAATATTTATTCATATATCAATACCTCCTGTTTGTTATGATAATAGTATGTTACTATTTGCAATTCTGTTGGACAATGTGCAAAATGTTGTTAATTAAAATAAAAAATAGTGCAAGATGCACAGTGACAGAAAAGAATCTATCTGATATGATTTAGGTCAATAAAGCAAATGACAACAAAGGCGTTGTGAAAACAGGAATGTTTTCCAGCGCCTTTTTCTTTTAGGAAAAGGAGGTACTATATGAATATAGGTCAGAAGCTGGACATCATTAATATTTCCAAATACTATGCCGATTTTAAGGTGCTGCATGGAATTAACATGACATGTCTTCCGGGGGAGTTTGTTACCATCCTTGGTTCAAGCGGCTCCGGAAAAACAACACTTTTAAAAGTTATCGCGGGATTTGAAGGAAACAGTGATGGTTCTATTCATATTAATGGCGAAGATATCGCGTATAAAAAAGCACACGAAAGAAATATAGGAATGTTATTTCAGAATTATGCATTATTTCCTCATATGACAGTGGAAAATAATATCGCATATCCTTTAAAACTGAGGAAAGTGCCAAAGGACGAGATAAAGAAAAGGGTAGCAGACATGATTGCAACCGTGAAATTAACCGGGCTGGAAAAAAGATATCCAAAACAGCTCAGTGGTGGGCAGCAGCAGCGTGTGGCGCTGGCAAGAGCGATTGTATATAATCCGCCGTTGCTTCTTCTGGATGAACCGCTTGGAGCATTGGACATGAATCTGCGGCACGATATGCAGTTTGAAATCAAGCGAATTACAAAGGAACTGGGAATTACAACCATCAGTGTTACTCACGACCAGGAAGAAGCATTTGCAATGTCGGATAAAATCTGCATTATGAGCGAGGGAAGAGTCCAGCAGTTTGCGACTCCGGATGAAATCTACGAACATCCGAGCAACCGCTTTGTTGCAGAATTTATGGGAACAACCAATATTATAGAAATGAAAGACATTACATATGAGGATGCCGGTGAGCAGACGAAAGTCATGGGAACAACCAATATTTCCGAAACTCCGATGACATTGCTGGTGGATAACCAGTATATCCGAAAGGATCAGACAAAAGCCATTTTTACACTGCGTCCGGAAAGTATCCATCTGGATGACGGTCAGACCGAAAAGAATAAATTCTTTGTAAAACTGGACGAAAGTGTTTATCTCGGGGACAGGGTAAAAATAAAGGCAAGTGCCGGAGATAAACTGTTAAATATTAATCTGAAGGTAGGAGAGTTCCGGCATCTGGAAAATCCGGACAAAGTACCATTCTATTTCAGATCACAGGATGTTTCAATTATTTATGAATAGGAGGAAATAAATTATGATGAGAAAAAAATTATTTGCATTGTTTATGACTGGAGTGATGGCAACCTGTATGTTATCCGGATGTGGAAACAGCAGCGGAAAAAGTACACATAAAAATAAACTGGTATTTGTAGACTGGGGCGGAACAAATACAGATGCGAGAATTGAAGCGAATATCAAGCCGTTTGAAGAAGCCTATGACTGTGATGTTACGGTAGTAACTCCATCTGATTATGCAAAATTAATTGCCATGGTAGAAAATGATACGACAGAATGGGATGTTATGAATTGCGATGCATACTGGGGCGCATATGCGGGAAGCAAAGGATATCTTGAACCGATTGACTATGATGTCGTAACCGAAAAGATAGATCCGAGTGTACAGCTCGAATATGTAATGGGTGCGGAAGTGTATTCATCCGTTATTTCCTATAATACAGATGTATATACAGAAGAAACTGCACCACAGAGCTGGGCTGATTTCTGGAATACAGAGAAATATCCGGGAAAAAGGGCAATGTGGCAGTATCCGGTAACGGTTCTTGAGGCTGCTCTGCTGGCAGACGGTGTATCACTGGATGAATTATATCCGCTTGATTTGGACAGGGCATTTAAGAAACTCGATGAAATCAAAGATGATATTGTATGGTGGACGGCAGGAGCACAGCCATCACAGATGTTAAGTACAGGAGAAACCGACCTGGCACTGGCATGGAGCGGAAGAATACTGACTGCTGCAGACGAAGGTGCACCGGTAGGACTTAGCTACAATCAGGGACTTAGAATTGCTGCAGGCTGGGTTGTTCCGAAGGGTGCTCCGCATAAAGAAATGGCAATGAAATTTATTGAATACATCAGCCGTGGTGAGTCACAGGCAGCATTTTCAAAGAAAATACCATATGGCTCAACTAATAACGATGCAACTGCATTATTATCCGAAGATTTACAGAAGAAAATCGGCCAGACAGACAGCCAGATGGCAAATCAGACCTATATCAGCAATGAATACTGGGCAGAGCATCTGACAGAAGTAGAAGAACGCTTTAATGCATGGCTGGTAGAATAAGATAAAGCTGTGTCAGAAAGGAGGAACTGCGATGAAAAATAAGGCAAAATGGCTCTTGCTGTTTATTCCGCTGCTGTTTGTAGTGCTGACAATGGTAATTGCCCTGGTTAATATTTTCCAGAGAAGCATTTATGATGATAACGGATTTACCTTGAAATATCTGAAAGCGGTTGTAGCCCAGCCGCTTTATACCAAAGTGTTATTTAATACATTAAAGACAGGAGTTATTGTTACTGTGTGTACGGTATTAATCGCATATCCGATGGCATATCTGTCTGTGCGGTCAAAAAAATCATGGATCCGGACCTTTGTAACCGGCGGAGTGCTAGTTCCGTACTGGGTAAGTATGCTGGTAAGAATTTTTGCATGGCAGATTATACTGGCAAAAAACGGATTATTGAATACTCTGCTTATGAAACTTGGTATTATCGATGAACCGCTGGTATTGTTATATAATTCAATTGCAGTTGTGATCAGCCTGACACACATTCTTCTCCCACAGATGTTCCTCAGTATGCAGTCAGTTATGGCGGAAATTGACGGAAATCTTACACTGGCAGCAGAAGGAATGGGAGCAAAGCCGGTAACAAATTTCAGAACCGTATTTCTTCCGCTGTCCGTACCGGGGATTGTATCAGGATGCATGATGGTGTTTGTGTTGGCACTGGGTTTCTATATTGCACCGGCATTACTCGGCGGAAGCCAGGATATGATGGTTTCCAATCTGATTCAGCAGAATATGGACAACATGAACTGGCATATAGCGGCAGCATTGTCTGTGGAATTATTCGTAATCGTTATGGCATTTGTTGCGGTTGCGTATAAATTTGTCGGCGACCAGCTGTTTACAAGAAAAGCGTAAGGAGGGACGGAATATGCTTACAGTTATTGTTTTTTTACTGGTATTTATTATCGTGCTGCCGGCGATTATCGTTATACCGCAGGCATTTACATCACTGAATTATTTTACCTATCCAATACCTGAATTCGTGACAAAATGGATCGACAAATTCTGGGAAAACAGTGAGTGGGTGGTAGGACTGACTCGTTCTCTTGTTATTGCAGTTATCGTTGCAGTAGTGGCAACTGTGCTTGGAACACTGGCGGCGGTTGCCATGCAGAAGCTGGAATTCAAAGGAAAAGGGTTGTTTATGGGACTGATGATATCCCCAATGGTAATTCCGGTTGTTATTATAGGTGTTGCATTGTATTCAACCTTTTCCAAAGTAGGACTGACGAATACCTTTACAGGATTAATACTGACGCACACCCTGCTGGCTTTACCTATGGTGTTCGTAACCATGAGTTCCGGACTTGGCGGTGTAAATCCAAATCTGGAACTTGCAGCCATGAGCATGGGATGTTCCCCTGCAAAAGCATTTATCCAGGTCGTGCTTCCTGTTGTAAAGCCATCTTTGATTTCGTCCGTGCTGTTCTCGTTTGTAACCAGCCTTGACGAAGTAGCCGCTTCCCTCTTTATATCCGGTGCAGATACCAAAACTCTGCCTCTTGTTATGTGGGAAAGATTAAATACATATATGGATCCGACCATAGCAGTAGCAGCAATGTACCTGATTATTCTTACACTTGGTACTTATATCGTAAAAGAAATTATAGCATATCGTTCGAGAAGAATAGGATAAGAAAAGAGGATAAGAATATGAGAAAAATAATAGCATATAAAAATGCAAAATTAAGACATAGAGAAGGTTTATATGATATCGTAACTGAGGGAGAAAAAATAATCGGGATTGCAAAAGACAGTGCCGGAAAATACAGCGATGCCGAGATTGTGGATCTGGGAGGAAGGCTGGTATGTGAGCCATATGTGGAATCCCATATCCATCTTGACTATGTGTATACAGCGGATATTCCGGCAGAGGAAACGGCATCCGGAACTCTGTTCGAGGCGATTGAAAAATGGTCCGGCTCAAAGCATCAGTTATCCAAAGAAGATATTAAGAAAAGAGCATATAAAGGAATATTAACGGAAATGAGAAACGGGGTGCAGTATATCAGAACGCATGTCGATGTAACAGATCCTGAATTTACGGCATTTCAGGCAATGCTGGAGGTAAAGGAAGAGGTAAAAGACAAAGTCGATATCCAGCTTATTGCATTTCCACAGGAAGGAATGTATGCATACCGTGATGGTGACAAGCTGGTGGAACAGGCACTTAAAATGGGAGCAGATGTAGTTGGCGGTATTCCGCATTATGAGTTTACAAGGGAAGATGGTGTAAAGTCGGTAAAGAAAGCCATTGAACTTGCCTGCAGATACGACAAACTGGTTGATATCCACTGCGATGAAACCGATGATGATCAGTCAAGATTCGTGGAAATGATAGCGGCAGAAGCATATTTTTCAGGATTAAAGGACCGGGTGACGGCAAGCCATACCTGTGCCATGGGCTCTTATAATAATGCCTATGCATTCAAACTTATGAGTAAACTTGCACAGTCCGGAATTAACTGCATCTCCTGTCCGACGGAAAATACATATCTTCAGGGAAGATATGACAACTATCCGAAACGCAGGGGGCTTACCAGAATTGATGAACTGACTGCAGCAGGCGTGAATGTGAGTCTGGGACAGGATTCCATCTCGGATCCGTGGTATCCGCTCGGAAATGGCAACCTGATGAACCAGCTGGATTTTGCTATCCATATCAGCCATCTGATGAGTGTGGAACAGATTTGGAATGCTCTGGATTACATCACGGTAAATGGAGCAAAAACCCTGCATCTCAGTGATTATGGAATCAGAGAAGGCAGTTCTGCTTCGTTTATCGTTATCGATGCACCAAATGAATTTGAAGCAGTCCGGGAACGTGCGGGAATTATACGAAGTGTAAGAAAAGGAAGGACTATATTTGAGAAAAAACCGGCGGTAATAATGACAGATATTTTTTGATTTAATAACGGATATTGATTTTTTTGAAAGTTGAGTGAAGATTATGGCGGTAACATTAAGAAATCTTATGAAGCATGACTGGTTTAAACATACAATCACACTTGTAACGGATGAAACAGGGCTGGATACCATGGTAACCTGGCCCTATATCCGTCAGACGGCTGAAATAGGGTCGTGGCTCAATGGCGGAGAAATGATCTTTGTATTTCATCAGGCGGATACGGCAGAACTACAGATAGAATTATTAAAAGAGGGGATTCAGGCAAAGGTCTCCGCTTTTGTCTTTTTGTGCGGGCCGGATTTTATTCTGGAAATTCCGGAAGATACAATAGATTTTGCAAATCGGAATCATCTGGCAGTGTTTTCCATGCCATATCATGTGAAGCTGATTAATGTAACGAAAGAAATCGCGGAAGAAATTCTTCATTCTGAAAATAAGGAAAGAATGATTTTTGACTTCCTGTCCGATTTGCTGAGTGACAATCTGAAAGACGAAGAAGTTCTGAAAAAAGAGGGGTATGAATGTGGGATAGATATGGAAAAAGATTACCTGGCAGTATCCATAGAAACAACTTTCGATTATAACTCACAGGATTATCATAAGATTATGACATTCCGGAATTCCTTTACTTATATGCTTAAATATCTGGAACAGCGGGCGGCGGCATGTGGATGCCGGTTTATCTGGAAAAAGCATGCAGTCTCGGCCGTAGGGTTTATATTATTTGAAGATGTAAGAATTAAGGAAGAACTGTGCGGGCAGATGGATGAAATTTTCCGGCAGCATTTTTTATACAGTGAAGTAAGTCTGTATGCCGGATATAGTGGAATACACCATGGAATAGCAGAAACGGGGGATGCAGTACAGGAAAGTAAAAATGCAATGATTTTTTGTAAGAAATCCGATGGAAGAAAATCCAGTTATCATTATCACGAGCTTGGAATATTAAGACTGCTGGTAAATTCAAATTCAAGGGAAGAATTGCAGGATTACTGCAGCAGGATATTCGGGAAGCTTATTCAGTCGGATAAGATCAATATGACCGAATATCTGCTGACAGTGAAAACTTATCTGGAAAATAATAACAATATGGCGGTTACGGCAAAAAAGCTGTTTATACATCGCAATACCCTGATCAGCAGGATAAATAAAATAGAAGAGCTGACAGGGAAAAAATTAAGCGATGCGGATGTAAAACTGGAATTTTTATGTGCTTTTAAACTGCTTGAATTCCTGACAGAGGATGAAGTATAAGACTGGTTATTTTGGAATAGCAGCAAAACTGGCATCTATGGTAATAACACAGACATACCCCGGATATTTATCTGCAACCGTTTTTGTGATTCTCCTTGTGATTTCGGATGCACTGATACTGAGATTGTGTGGAACGACACAGTCAAAAATAACATTGGTATGAGTGCTTCCGGGAACAACACGCAAATCATGGATACTAAGACCGGGATCGATTTTTTTCACTTCGTCCGAAATCCAGCGGCGGAGATCTCTGGCAGCCGGGTCATTGGTTACAACCGGATCATAATGTATAATCATATGTAAATTAAAGTTTTTCTTAAAATCACGTTCTATCGTATCAATAATATCATGACATTCCAGAACATTCTGTTCCGCAGCCATTTCCACATGGACACTGGCAAACTGTCTGCCCGGACCATAGTCGTGGACCATGAGGTCATGGGTGCCGAGGACTCCCGGATAGCTGAGGATTTTCTCACGGATGGATTCTACAAGTTCCGGATCCGGAGCTTTGCCAAGCAGGGGATCTAAAGTATCTTTAATCAGTCCAAAGCCGCTGTAGAGAATAAAGATTGCTACGGCAAACCCCATAAAGCCATCCAGGTTAAGGGATGACAGGTGTGAGATAACGGCGGCTGTAAGAACCGCCAGTGTACTGATTACGTCATTGCGGCTGTCGGCGGCGGTTGCAATCAATGTCTGGGAGTGGATAAGCTCTCCCATTTTTTGGTTAAAGAATGCCATCCATAATTTGATTAGGATGGAAGCAATCAGAATTACGGCAATTAATATGTTAAATTCAACCGGGGCCGGATGGAGTATTTTTTCAAAACTGCTCTTTAACAGTTCGACACCGATTACCATAATCAGCACCGATACCATCAGTCCGGAGAGGTATTCGTAACGTCCGTGTCCAAAGGGGTGTTCCTCATCTGCCGGACGGGAAGACAGTTTGAAGCCGAGCAGACTGATAATGCTGGACGAGGCATCGGATAGGTTGTTTACCGCATCTGCCATGATAGAAACACTGCCGGAAACACTGCCGGCAATGAATTTTCCGGTAAACAGAAGAAAATTACAGATAATACCAACCCAACCGGATAATTTTCCGTATAACATTCTGCCACATGCGGTATTGGGAGCATTTGCATCCCTGATGAAAGTTTTGATTAGCCAGTTTGTCATATAAGCCTCCTATTATATAAACTATGAGTACGGCAAAGAAGTCTTTACCTGCTTTGATTGTATCATAAAAACTATGAAAAATGCCTTATAAATATTAAAATTTTGAAAAAAAACTTGTGTAAACTTCTATTTTTTGATTAGAAAAGTGGTTTGAGTTGACATTTTACTCTATTTAATGATATAGTATGAAAGTTATTGTGTGCAAGTAAAGAATGTGCATACGAAAAATTTTCTCATTTAAAAGTATTTAAGGAGGCAGAAATGGAAAATTTAATCTGGCTTGTTCCTGTGATTGCTGTGATTGCACTTGCATATGCGATCGTTTTAACACAGGTAATCAAGAAAAAAGAAATTGGCACAGACAGAATGAAAGAAATTTCAGGTGCCATTAAAGAAGGTGCTCAGGCATTCTTATTCGCTGAATATAAGATTCTTGTCATCTTCATCGTAGTTTTATTTGTACTGATCGGTTTATTTACCGGTTCTGATGGTATTGCAACAGGATGGATGACAGCAGTTTGTTTCCTGATCGGTGCTATTTTCTCAATCATTGCCGGATATATCGGTATGAACGTAGCAACAGATGCAAACGTAAGAACAGCAAATGCTGCAAAACAGGGCGGCATGAGCAGTGCATTAGACGTAGCTTATAAGGGCGGTTCCGTTATGGGTCTCTGCGTAGTAGGACTTGGACTTGTCGGTGTAAGCATAATCTATCTGATTACAAAAAATGCAGATATTTTATTCGGATACAGCCTTGGAGCATCCTCTATCGCATTATTTGCGCGTGTAGGTGGTGGTATCTATACAAAGGCAGCAGACGTAGGTGCTGACCTTGTTGGTAAGGTAGAAGCAGGTATTCCGGAAGATGATCCTAGAAACCCGGCTGTTATCGCTGATAACGTAGGTGATAACGTAGGTGATGTTGCAGGTATGGGTGCTGACCTTTTTGAATCTTATGTAGGTTCTATCATTTCAGCTATCACACTTGGTATCTTAGCATACAGCTCAGATCCTACAAAGGGTGCTTTCTTCCCGTTAATCCTTGCTGCAATCGGTATCGTGGCATCTATCATTGGAAACTTCTTCGTTAAGGGTAAAGATGGTTCTGATCCTCAGAAAGCATTAAACCTCGGAAGTGACATTGCATATGTAATCGTTATCATCGCTTCCTGTGTATTAAGCTACACAATGTTTGGAAGAATTAATGAAGCAGTAGCAATTATCGCAGGTCTTGTGGTAGGATTTATCATCGGACAGGCAACAGAAATCTTTACATCAGACAAATACGGTTCTGTAAAGAAGATTGCAGAACAGTCTGAAACAGGTGCTGCAACAAACATTATTTCAGGTCTTGCAGTAGGTATGAAGTCAACCGTTATTCCGATTATCTTTATCGCAATCGGTATTATCGTAGCATATTTCGTAACAGGCGGCGGTGCAAATGGTCTTTACGGTATCGCACTTGCAGCAGTTGGTATGCTTGCAACCAGCGGAAGCACTATCGCAGTAGATGCATATGGCCCTATCGCTGATAACGCAGGTGGTATCGCAGAAATGTCCGGACTGGAAGAAAGTGTCCGTGACATCACAGATAAGTTAGACTCTGTTGGAAATACAACAGCAGCTATTGGTAAGGGATTTGCAATCGGTTCTGCTGCACTTACAGCACTTGCATTATTCGTATCCTTTACAAATGCAGTAGGTGTAAATGCCATTGACTTACTTGATCCTAAGGTTATCGTTGGTTTATTTGTAGGTGGTATGCTCCCATTTATCTTCTCAGCAATCACAATGGAATCTGTATCAAAAGCAGCTTACAAGATGATTGAAGAAGTAAGAAGACAGTTTAGGGAAGACAAAGGAATCCTTGCCGGAACAAGCAAGCCGGATTACAAGAAGTGTGTAGGTATTTCTACAGCAGCAGCACTTCATGAAATGATTATTCCTGGTATCATCGCAGTAGCAGCTCCTATCGCTATGGGTGTAATCTTCGGTACAGGCGCTCTTGGCGGTATGTTAGCCGGCGCGTTAGTAACAGGTGTTCTTATGGCTATCTTCATGGCAAATGCAGGTGGTGCATGGGATAATGCAAAGAAATACATCGAGGGCGGTGCTCACGGCGGTAAGGGAAGTGAACCTCATAAGGCAGCCGTTGTAGGTGATACTGTAGGTGATCCGTTCAAGGATACATCAGGTCCATCTATCAACATCCTGATCAAACTTATGACAATCGTATCTCTCGTATTTGCTCCGTTATTCTTATTAATCAATAAGGGTGCAGGTTTATTCTAAGAAATCGGAAAAATAATATAGTGGTAATAGAAAAAGAAGCTGTTGTGCTAATGCACAGCGGCTTCTTTTTTTCGCCCTGCCATACAGCAGATCAGGCATACGGCGATTCCCAGAAACAGCGAATCAAAAGGCAGTGGCAGAAATCTTCCGGCTAACACGGCAGCAGGACCGAGAATCATGGACACCAGAATCGCATGGCGGTGAATCTTTCCTTTCAGGAAGAGAGCACAGGTAAGTGGAATAAGGACAACCGTACCGCGTAATCCCATGGAAAGGAATCCGAAGTCATTGATAAACGTACCCGGCAGGATAATAGCCATCAGGGCTGCCAGAATCAGCACAAACAAAATGGTAATTCTGGTAGTGATAACTTCCCGGACTGCATCCGGGTCCTTATAATGGATAAATTTGTTTAAAATATCTTTTACCAGTATGGTTGCAACTCCGAGGGAAAGACCTGCGCCGCCTCCGATTACGGCGAGAAGCAATGCACCGAGGATAAAGCCGCCGATAAGGGAAGGCATATAGTCAATTACAAAGGCAGGAAATACCTGGGAAGAAGACGAGAGTTCCTTTAATCCTTCCGGAATGGCAAGGTTCGAAGCCTGGAGACTTGTCAGTTCCGCAGTGGTAATGTAGTGAGTCCGCATAAACAGTCCGATAAAAGTGCAGGCAATGCCAATGGGCGGGGTAAGCACCGCAGTAAGCAATGCACCTTTTTTCGCAGCTTTGTTGTTTTTTGCAGACCAGATTGCCTGTGCATACGTCTGGGTTGATAAGACTCCGAAGATTAGGGACAGGCATGAGCCGAGATCGTGAAAAGGCCCGCGGGCAATCATGTTAAAAAAGCGTTTTGAAACGGCAGTATCGGAAACTGTATTATACAGACCGGACAGCGAAGTCTGCGTCATGACACTGTTCAGCGAAGATGTCAGACCGGAGAAACCGCCGGATAAATACATGACAGAAACAAAACCGATAACACAGGAAAGATACATCAGCAGCATTTTCAAGATACCGCCCATACCGGCACCCCATGCTCCTCCGAAAATAACATAGACAGACATAAGAAGAATGGAGAAAAGTGCTGACTGTGGGAGTGACAGTGGTGTGATGGAGGTCAGAAGTGCACTTGCGGCAATTACCTGTGCGATAATACTGATAAAGATACCGACGGAGCTTAAAACAGAACCGAGATATTCGGCACTTTCTCCGTATTCATCAGAAATAACCTGAAGAAGTGTAACGTGGCTGCTGCTTCGCAGTGGAATTACATAAAACAGGGTAAGAATCAGGCAGCCGATACCGATGCCAAGTGTGAACCACCAGGCTGACATTCCGAATGAAAATGCAAGCTGTGCAGTGCCGATAGTAGCCTGACCGCTGATCAGTCCGCCCATCAGGACACCACAGACCATCAGGCTGCCCGATTTTCCACCGCCATTTGTGAAATCAGAAGCATTTTTTACTTTGCTTCCGGAATAGATCCCAACAGCGGCAACAAGTATAAGTGTAATTAAAATACCAATAAAGTGAAAAACTGTTATATTCATATAAGCTCCTTCCTTGTGTCTGGCTGGGTATATCTCAAAATGCTGTCAAGCAGATAGGAACAGGATCCTGATTTTTCCCGCCATCCTGTGGATTAAGTATAGCATAAAAAATATGGTAATATTGCTGTATAATTTATAAAATGTAATTGATTTTTTAGACAAATTATATTATACTTGAGAGAGGTATAGAGGTTGAAAAATGAAAATATGGTTGTATTTATAAAGGAGGCAAAATGAAAGGATTTGGAAAGAAAGTGACACTGCTTTCTGCGATGATGTGTATCATGGCAGCAGGAGCAGTACAGGCAGAAGACACATCTACTTCCTATACCACAAACTTTGGAGATGTAGATGGCAATTTAGAAAAAGATGTTTTCGATATGGAGGCAATCCAGAAGGATATCCTGGGACTGAATAAGATTCTGGAAGTATATCAGAATAATGCAGATGTGAATCGTAATGGAATCATAGATATTCTTGATATGGAAGCGGTTCAGAAAGATGTACTTGGAATAGAGGCAATTGAGAACCTTACAGTTACAAAGACAAACGGAACGGTTTCTGTACATGATCCGAGTGTGGTAAAGGATGAGAAAACAGGAACATATTATATCTTCGGTTCTCATATGGCATGGGCAAAATCCACTGATTTATGTAACTGGACAACTTTTACAAATAATATCAATACAGATTATAAGACATTATTTGCAAAAGAAGCCGAGTGGTCAGCAAGAGGAACAAAAGCGGGTTCAACATATGATGTTTCCGGAAATCTCTGGGCACCGGACGTAATCTGGAACGAAGAGATGGGCAAGTGGTGTATGTACATGAGTGTAAACGGTGATAACTGGTATACATCCATTGTACTTCTGACCGCAGACAGTCTGGATGGAAACTGGACTTATGTAGGACCGGTTGTTTATTCCGGATTTACCAGTGCAGGAGAGGCTGCTCTTACGGATTACAGCAAGGCAGCAGGAACTTTTGATGATGCAGCAAAGACAAGATATCTGCAGAACAGAAATGGCAACCGTACATACAGCATGAATGCAATCGATCCATGCGTATTATATGATGATGACGGAAATCTCTGGATGACCTATGGTTCATGGTTCGGCGGTATCTATATGTTAAAACTGGACGGCAAGACAGGTTTAAGAGATTATACTTATACCTATGCAACCATAGATAACGAATCCGATATCTATCAGGGATTAAAGATTGCAGGCGGACAGCATTGTTCCGGTGAAGCATCTTATATCCAGAAGGTAGGAGAGTATTACTATCTCTTCATGAGTTATGGCGGACTGACTGCAAACGGCGGATATAACATGAGAGTGTTCCGCTCGGACAAGATCACAGGACCATATAAGGATTATTCCGGTGATGATGCAAGATATACAGCAGGAACAAACAATATCTGCGGTACTGTAGGCGTACGTCTTATGACACAGTACAAATGGAATACCATGGATGTTGCCCAGGTTGCACAGGGACATAACTCAGCATTTGTAGACAGCGATGGAAAAGCATATGTTATCTATCATACCAGAACAAATGACGGTACAGAAGGACATTATGTAAAAACACATCAGTTGTTCATGAATGAAGAGGGCTGGTTAGTGGCAGCTCCTTACTGTTATTCAGGTGAAACACTGAATGAAAATGGTTACAGTGCAGCTAAGATTGCAGGAACATATGATGTAATCATCAATGAACAGAATGTTGATTATGCAAATCTGAAATACATATCGCCGGTAGAAGTAACATTGAACGGTGATGGAACAGTTTCCGGAAAATACACAGGGACATGGAGCCTGACAGAGGGAACACCGTATGTTACAATCAATATGAATAACCAGACCTATAAGGGTGTTGCTGTTCGTCAGATTATTGAAGGAACAGACGAAGATACCATGTGTCTGACATTACTTGGAACCGATGAGAAAGAAGTATGGTTCTCCAAACAGTTACAGGGTAAGAGAGCAACTGTTATGGCTGTAGACAAGCTGACCGTAGCAGCTACCGCAATGGATGATTTAACACTTCCGACAGAAGGTATCTTTGGAACAAAGATTAGCTGGACTTCAAGCAATCCGGATATCATTGCAACAGATGGTACATTAACAAAACCAAAAGAAGAAACAACAGTTACATTAACTGCCACGTTTGAAAACAATGGTTATACACAGACAAAGTCCTATGATGTAACAGTCTATGCAGCACCAGAGAATAACACAGATCCATATGTAATTGCAAGATATTACACAAATGAAAAAATTGATTTAACAAATGCAAAAGAAGGAACTTATGCAATTCCAAATCCGTTTAATTCTGAAAATACAAGCGGACTTGAGATCTATAATGGAGCTGCCATTGAGTTTGATGTAGAACTGACAGGAACAATGGACAGACTTGACAATATCGTATCATTTACAGATAGTGGTAATGGCAAGCTGTATTTCACAGGCGGTTCTTATCTGGGTTACAATGCTTTGGGCGGATATTATGATGCGAATATGGCAGACTGGGCACTTCAGAAAGATTATATAGGAAAAGGAGCTCATATAAGAATTGACTTCCTTCCAACAGGCTATAAGGTAAGTGTGAATGGTGAAACAGCATATACGAATGAAGATGTTGATGCTGGTACAACAAAGGGTGGAAATAAGATTGACGGATATAACAATGTCCTTAAGTGGTTAAATTCCAGTGCTACAACCCTGAACCTCGGCTGGGGTAACTGGTGGCCAAACCTTCAGTATGACGGAACGATTAGCAATATCGTATGCTATGCATATCCAACGGAAACAATAGATACATCAAAATATGTATACTATGAGGGCTATAATAAGACTGAGATCAGTGCATGGTCATCAGCAAGTGCAGCAAGTGCATTATCTATTAAGAATGATGGAGATTCCCATGGAAATTATGTAAACTTTGCGGCTGATACAACAATATCAGGAAACAGAGGTGCATATTCTGCGATTGATTGTGCGGTTTCAGAAAATTACACAATCGAAACAGATATCAAGATTACACCGGGTAACATTGCAAACCGTTCTGCTTCCCAGTTTGTAATCACAACTACGGGAACGGATGCGACAGCTAAGAATAATAATGGAGTTACAGCAGGATACCTGGTAAAATTAGCAGCAAGTGCAAATTCCAATGTATATACGATTAACGACAACAGTAAAGCGACCGTGACGATTGCAAGCGATACATGGGTAACAGTAAAGGCTGTTGTTACAACCGGAAATACAGTTGCACTTACAATTACAGATCAGAACGGAACTGTTCTGTATAGTGGAAATGTAACAGCAAATGGTTCAACAGAATTAGACGGACTCTATATGTTAAGAGGAAGAGGTGTTGGAGCAGCAGCTGTTGATACAATTAAAGTATCAGAAAATAAGTAATTAATAATTACAGATTATTATAGTAAAAGAGACTGATGTGATAGGCATCAGTTTCTTTTTTGAAAGGAAAACTTGCATGACCAGAGAAGAAAAATACATGAAAGAAGCCATTAAGCAGGCAAAAAAAGCATATGCCATCGGCGAAGTCCCAATCGGCTGTGTGATCGTATATCAGGACAAAATCGTTGGAAGAGGATACAACAGGAGAATTACGGATAAGAATACATTAAGCCATGCGGAATTAAATGCCATCAAAAAAGCATCAAAAGTGATGGGAGACTGGCGGCTTGATGACTGCGAAATGTACATTACCTTAGAACCGTGTCAGATGTGTTCCGGGGCGATCGTACAGTCGAGAATAAAAAAGGTATACATTGGCTGCATGAATCCGAAAGCGGGCTGTGCAGGCTCGATTCTGAACCTTCTACAGGTTCCTCAGTTTAATCATCAGGTGGAAATGGAAAAAGGAATTCTGGAAGAGGAATGTAGTCAGATGTTAAAACAGTTTTTTAAAGAATTAAGAGAGAAAAGCAGGGAAAAGAAAAGTGATGTATAAAGAACTGTATACAGACCGGCTTATATTGCGTCTGCTGAATAAAAAATGGTCGGAACAGGTACTGGACTTCCTGAAAGAAAACAGGGATGATTTTTCAAAATATGAGGCAGAGAAACCATCGGCTTATTTTACAAAATTTTATCAGGAATATATTCTTCAGAATGAATATGAAGCATCCATGAAAAAAGGATATCTCAGATATTATATATTTGAAAAAAATGAACCGGATAGTATTATCGGCACTGTGTCGGTGGGGCAGATAAAAGGAAGCCCCTATTGTAGCGGAATCCTGGGATATAAGATGGCGGTCAGGAAAAAGAATCTGGGGTATGCGACAGAAGCGGTAAATACTATCTGCCAGGTTGCCTATGAATATCTCGGACTGCACCGGCTGGAAGCATTTGTCCAGGAAGAGAATTACGCATCGGTCAGGGTACTCGAAAAATGCGGATTTTTAAAGGAAGGATTGTGCAGAAAAAATCTCTGTGTAAATGGTGTGTGGACCGATCATTTATTATATGGAAAAGTAATGGAATAATGGAATAAATAGAAGTTCTTCGTAATATAGTAGATTTATGGAGAACTTTTTTAGTGGAGAGAAAATAAATGTATAAAAGGATGGTTATCTATCTCGGTTATTATAAAGATAATCAGAGGAAAAAAAACTGTGGATACATCAAAATGAATCTGCTGGGGGACAGCTGTAAACTGGATATTCACATTATGGATTTACCGGAAATGGAGGGAGAGCAGTGGATCTGTCTGCTGGGAAAAGACAGCGACCGTATAAAGATGGAAAAAATCGTGAAAGGAGAGTTAAATCAGGGAGTTATGCAGTTAAAATATGAGTATAAATATAATAAGGAAAAGGACGGATTTCCTATGGATCAACTGGCAGGAGTGCTGATTTACGATGGAAAATTGATGGATAAGGCTGCCTGCGGGGGCATTGGGCAGCAGGAAATAACACCGGATCAATGTGAAATGCCGGGGGAAATACATAATGAAAATAAGCTGCAGGCAGAAGCCATCCGGCAGGAGCAGGACGAAAACACCATATATGAATATGATGAAGAGTGCCTGAAAAAAAAGAAAGAGATGGCAGAGCATACGCAAAGCGGGGATGCCCGGACACAAAGCTGTTCGTGCAATATAAACGAAGAGGAAAATAGACGGATCAGTCATACGGAAAGCTGGCAGGAAAAAATATTCCATGTATTTCCAAAATGTGTCATCAGTATAAATGGGCGAAGTACAAACGGCGTAAAATTAAAACCGCATGATATGGTATGGTTTCCGGGAAAATACTGGAGACTGGCTTCCAACAAATTTCTACTCAACGGATATTATAACTACCGGTATATTATATTTTTTAAGGGAACGGGGGAGTGTGAAGGAAAATACTATCTTGGTACTCCGGGCAATTTCTGCGTAAACTCTGCCATTACGGCAAAGCAGTTTGGATTTACCGACTTTTTTCAGGCGGAAGGCAGCAATGAGGGGGAAAATTTATTCAAGGAAAGAGGAGAATGTAATTTCGGTTTCTGGTGTCGTGAAGCTTGATATTTAGGTCAAAAAATAGTATACTACAAGGTAAAAGATTTACCATACAGAATGATGAGGGAGGCATTAAATGTTTACAGTAGATGATATATCGATCCGGTGTGTAGAGAGAAACACCTTTTCAAGGGGAGAATTAATTTATAAGGTTGGGAATGTAAAACATTTTCATACAGAGCCAATAAAGAAAGAACATCGGGTAAAAATACGGGCAAATATCAAAGGAAATAATATTGAGAATTTTGATGCGGAAGCAGTTGTTGATGAGATTACAGGCAGCATAGAAAAAGTAAAATGCAGCTGTGCGGATGGGGCAAAAAGCGAAGAACTGTGCAGACATTGTGTTGCAATGCTTCTGGAATACATCAGGCAGAGGGACGGAAGCAACATGGTTGCAGTCAGGGCTGAGGGCTTCCATAAGCGGACAGATCCGGAAGTTCTGGATATTTTCGAGCGTTTTGCACTGGAAAAGCGGGCAGGGTATATTCAGCCGGATCTTACAGGGCAGGTAAAAATAGTACCGGAAATCGAGATAGCCGCTGATAAAACACTGGATGTGGAATTCCGGGTTGGAATACATAATCTATATATCGTAAAAAGTGTTGTAACCTTTGCGGAAGAATTTATAAAAGGTGCAAAGACAAAGTTCGGAAAAACATTATCTTATTACAATACCATCAGTGCATATGATAAAGATTCACAGAATCTCATGCGGTTTATTGCAGTGTCTGAGTCAGAAAATGTAAAGAAACACAGAAATCTGCAGAAAAGAAGCATTCTGATAAGGGGCAATCTCATGGACGCATTTTTTAATGCGGTAGGTGAAGGGCAGGTTACAGTTACCCGCGGAATGGATACAGTCAGGCTGAATGTCCGGGAAGAAAAACCGAATCTGCTGGCAATGGTTTTTAAAACACCGGATGGAATCGATGTAACGATGGACAGACAGCGGGTTTTGTGCGGTCAGAATTATATTTATTTCGTAGGGACAGAATGTATATACAAGGTCAGAAGGACGGAATGTGAACATCTGGAAGAATGGCTGGAGTACAGCAGCATATTCGGAAGAACAGGAGTAACTATAGCAGAACAGGATATTCCGATGTTTGTCAGGGAAGTACTGCCAGAACTGAGAAAAGTATGTAATGTACAGGTACACAGTAATTTTGATGAAGAGCAGTACCTGGGGAAAAGGGTGAAAATCAGGATTTATCTGGATTCGCCGGAACCGGATGTAATTACCTGTAAAGCATTTGCCTACGAGGACGGTTCAGAAGAAGGTGTTAATATATTCGACAGATATCCGCCGGGAAGCAATGCAGATATGCAGGATGCGGCTGTAGCAGCGACAAGATTATATCATATGTTCAATGCTTTTGATCCGGAAGAAAAATGTCCGGTGCTGAGTGACAGCAATGACAAATTATATGCACTGTTGACAGAAGGAATTCCGATTATGCAGGAACTCGGACAGGTATTTATATCCGATGAAATCCGGAATATCCGTGTAAATGCTGCACCGAAAATCCATCTTGGAATATCGGTAAAAGGAGATTTTTTGGAGATGGCAGTGAGCGGTGATGAAATGTCACCGGAGCAGATAGGAGAAATCCTGGCAAGATATGACAGAAGAAAGAAATACTACCGGTTAAAAAACGGAGATTTTATCCGGTTGGAAAATTCACAGATTTCGGCATTGACAGAGATGGGACAGAAGCTGCACCTTTCCAAAAAGGAATTTCTTACAGGAAAGGTAAAAATACCGAAATACCGTTCCATGTATGTTGAATCCGGACTGAATGAACTCTATGATCTCGATACGCATTATGACGATTCTTTCCGTAGACTGGTCAGCCGTGTTAAGAATGCAGCCCTTGAGTCAGCCGCAGTTCCGGAAGAAATGAAAGGTGTGCTGAGACCATATCAGGAGCAGGGATTTGTCTGGATGAAAATACTGAACGAATGTGGCTTCGGAGCGGTTCTGGCAGATGAAATGGGACTGGGAAAAACACTTCAGGTAATCACTCTGTTGATTGACTGTAAGAAAAATACTAAAGAAAATGAGAAAAAACATCCGTCGCTGGTAATCTGCCCGGCTTCCCTGGTATATAACTGGAAGTCTGAAATAGAGCGGTTTGCACCCGATCTGAATACTCTGATGATAACGGGAAATGCACAGGAAAGGGAAGAAAAAGTAAGACAGGCAGAGGAATATGATGTATTAATTACTTCTTACGATTTACTTCGGAGAGATGTGGAATTTTATGAAGATCAGTTGTTTGAATGTGAAATTATAGATGAGGCACAATACATAAAGAATCATAATACCCAGGTCGCACGTTCTGTAAAAATAATTCAGGCGGGCTTCCGGGCTGCACTGACCGGAACTCCGGTAGAAAACAGACTCAGCGAGTTATGGAGTATTTTTGACTATGTAATGCCGGGATTTTTATATCCGTATAATAAATTCCGGGAAGAGATAGAATCGCCAATCGTCATAGATAATGACGAAAAGCAGCTGCAATTCTTACAGAAAATGATTGCGCCGTTTATCCTGCGCCGTCTGAAAAAAGATGTACTGGCATTTCTTCCTGAAAAAATAGAGAAAAATATGTTTGCAAAGATGGATGGTGAGCAGTGGGAAATCTATCAGGCTCATGTCCAGAGAATACGGATGATGCTGAACGAACAGAGCGACAGTGAGTTTAAAAAGTCGAAGATACAGATATTGTCGGAACTGACAAAGTTAAGACAGATTTGCTGTGATCCGGCACTGCTGTATGAAAAATATAAGGAAGAGTCTGCAAAGACGGTGATGTGCATGGAACTCATAAAAAATGCCATAGAAGGCGGTCATAAGGTACTGGTGTTTTCTCAGTTTACAAGTATGCTGAAAAATCTGACACAGCATCTCGAACAGGACGGCATAAAATACTATATACTGACCGGTGATACACCGAAGGAGCACAGAACGGCACTTGTAGATATGTTTAACGATAAACAGAACAATGATGTAAATATATTCTGCATTTCCTTAAAAGCAGGAGGGACCGGACTGAATCTGACGGCTGCCGATATTGTAATTCACTTTGATCCGTGGTGGAATGTCGCGGTTCAGAATCAGGCAACGGACAGGGCACACAGAATAGGACAGGAAAATGTTGTAACCGTGTACAAACTCATTGCGAAGGACAGTATTGAAGAGAAAATTGTCGAACTTCAGGATAAAAAGAAGGAACTGGCGGAACAAATTATGGAAAGTGACAGTATTTCTTCCGCAGATTTCTCAAAAGAGCAACTTTTAGAGTTATTGTAAAAAGTGCTTGCGTGGAGTAGAAATGTGTGATAAAATATTTCTTCGTGGTATATTAATAAATATCCTTGCTCACTCATGCTGAGCGGGCCAAAGACCAAAAGGAGGTAAAAGACATGAATAAGTACGAGTTAGCAGTAGTTGTTAACGTAAAGCTCGAAGATGAAGAAAGAGCTGCTGTAATCGAAAAGGTAAAAGAATATATTGTACGTTTCGGTGGAACAGTAACAGATGTTGAAGAATGGGGTAAGAAGAGATTAGCTTACGAAATTCAGAAGATGAAGGATGCATATTACTACTTCATCAAATTCGAGTCAGAAAATACAGATTGTCCAAACGAAGTTGAAGATAACATTCGTATCATGGAAAATGTAATCAGATTCTTAGTTGTTAAGCAGGAAGCTTAAGTTTCGGACAAACGTCATAGGATGTAAGTGTATCCTCGGACCAATGTCCAGCAGGAGGATGTAATATGAATAAAGTAATACTTATGGGAAGACTTACAAGAGACCCGGAAATCAGATACTCGCAGAGTGAAAACTCAACTGCCGTAGCAAGATTTACGCTTGCCGTAGACAGACGTTTTAAACGTGATGGTGCAAATGAGCAGTCAGCAGATTTTATTTCCTGTGTAGCATTTGGAAGAACAGCAGAGTTTATGGAAAGATATACTCGCCAGGGAACAAAACTTGTAGTCGAAGGACGTATTCAGACAGGCAGTTATACAAATAAGGACGGCAATAAGGTGTATACAACAGATGTTGTTGTAGAAAATACTGAATTTGCAGAAAGCAAGGCTTCAGACAGCAGCAATTCCTATCATGGAGGCGGTTATGAACAGCCATCTGCAAGACCTGAGCCGACAAGTGCCGTAGGAGATGGATTTATGAACATTCCTGACGGTGTAGAAGACGAAGGACTGCCATTTAATTAGAATTAAACAGGAGGTTAAATATTATGCCAGCAAATGAAGTAAAAAAGAGCGGTAACGAAACTTCAATGAAGAGAAGACCTATGCGTAGAAGAAAAAAGGTCTGCGTATTCTGTGGAGACAAGAACGGTGTTATCGATTATAAGGATACAAACAAATTAAAGAGATATGTGTCAGAAAGAGGAAAGATCCTTCCTAGAAGAATCACAGGAAACTGTGCAAAGCATCAGAGAGCTTTAACAGTAGCTGTAAAGAGAGCAAGACACGTTGCTTTAATGCCTTACTCAATCGACTAATTCAGTTTTATAAAGAGTATTTTCAAAGTCCCTTTACGGATAAAAACGTAAGGGGGCTTTTTTTATACAAAAAATTATGGCATATTGTACAAAAATAATGTAAAAAAATTGTGAAAAGAAGCGAAAATGTCAAAAAAAGGAAAAAGATGGAAATAAAATGCAACCAAACGGGTATAAAATCCTACTTATATATTGAGGGGGTAAAAATATTTATTCGGAGGTGTAAGCATGGAAGAAAAAATTTTAGTAACAGGGATTATTTTTTGCTGTATTTTATGTGTCTGGACATTATGCGGCTGAAAAGATGGGAAAAAATTCCAGAGAAATAAAACTGTATCGTTTTGCAATCGAGAGAAGCAGTGGGGAATTAAGCAAAGCAGGAGAAGCACAAAACCAACAAAATACAACGGAAAATAACGAAAACCAACAAAAAGAAACGAAAAGAAACGAAAAGAAACATGGGAGGAATCATTGCAGCCGGAGTAATCATTATATTGTTAGCGGCAGTCTGGATATGGATGAAGAAGAAAGCGGAGAAAAAACAGTACAGGAAACAAAGTAACAAAAGAGCAGGTGAAATATATAAGGATCAGGGTGATTACATGAAGAAAATGATGATTTGTCTGATATTGATTATAATTGGACTGGGGATAAATAAAAACATTGCTTATGGGAGTGAAGCAGCCGGACAGAATGAAACAGGTATGGAGGTTGAGTCGGTAACCTCCATGTATCCGTGGGTAGGCATTGATACACTGGAAGAAATAAATCGGATGTGTCAGGAAGAGAAATTATCGGCAAATAAGATAAAAAACGATCTGATAGAAAACAGTGTGTGCCTGACAGTAAAAATCAACAGTCAGGCAACAGACCGGTTTTTGATAAAGGACAGTACGGGAATTAATTATGATTGTATGGAAGAAAATGGAAGAGTATATATTTATCATATAATAGGCGGGAGAAAAATAGCACTTGATGCAGAAAAAGATAAATTTGAAGTATTTTTTGAAGATACAAAAAAGCAGTCAGAAGAAGTAAATGAAAAGATAGATTACCTCAGAATAAATCTGAGTAACAGGGAATATGGAGGTGTGTATGTCAGTGGAGAAGGACAGGTATGTGTAAGTCTTATTAATGATGACAGAAGGGATGAACTGGAGAAATTGGGATATCAGTGTGAAGATGCAGAATACTCTTATGAACAGCTTTATGAAGAATTAAGAAATATATGGGAGAAAAAAGAACAGCTTTCGGTAAATTACATAGAGATAGCAGAAAGTAATAATGCTATTCGCGTATATGGATTGTTACCGGAAGAAGAATTTTTCAAACTGTATGGCGAAAAGACAAATGAGATTTTGTATTTTCAGGGAAGAAATCTTCTGGATAATAAAAGTAACTGGGAATTGGAAAATTACGCACAATTCAGGGAAGATATGACGGCACAGGAATATTGTGACCTATGCAGAAAAATATTAAACTGGGCAGATACGGATGAATATCCGAAATACTGGGAAAGCATAGAGCAGGCATTAAATATTTTGAAACAGGAGTATCCGGATTACAGTTATGAGCAATTATTTTATCATGTGGGAATGGACGGTAATTACCAGAGAGTGACAGAATTTGATGATGAACTGACGGAATATGTGAAGTCTCTTCCGGAGTATATTCCGAATACAGAAAATCCGGTAGAAGAAAGCCTGTTTGGAGACCCCCGGAGAATGGAATTAAAGAGCCAGCTACGGATATATAAGAATAAATATCCGGAAATGTCGTATGATGATATTTATTCAAAGTATTTAAGTAACTGGGAAGAAAACAGGCATGAAAACAGGCAGAAAAAATTATATAACCTGTTGTATGAAATCAGTGAGGAACAGGAAGAAACTGAATCAGAAAGCATTGATAGTAAGAAAAGCGGTATAAAGAGTAATATGCCAACAGCAGAAGAGAAAAAGGAATTAAGAAGTCCGGTATCAGAATACTTTGATACAATAAATCTGGAAGATGGCATAACATTTGCAGAAAATACATGGAGAGATTATCTGAAATATTATATTGTAAGAATACGCCGTTTGGATAATCTGAAAGTAAATGAACTGGGCAGTGCAGAAATGGGAAAACCATTTTTAATCTATAACGTAGATGGAGAACAGCCGGCATATGTATACCTGCCAATATACAAAGATAGAAAAGTAGTTCATATCATCAATGAACTGGAATATGCAAATGGACATTGGCAGTATGGAAGCGGTCCGATGACGTTCTATTTCTTTGATGGGGACGTATTAGATCAGATAGGCTATTTAAAAAATGACTGTATTTTCTATAGTATTAATAACAGCTGTTATGTAGAATCCAAACATAGAAAATTATTAATGCAAAAAGTAAATGCAGAGGATGAAGATGTATATTCACCTGAGGAAAAGAAATTTATGAAAATGTCATTTTCTAAAAAACAGGAGACTATAGATAAAGGATTGTCAGAATTAAAGGACGTGGATAAATACTGTGAAGCAGGGGATGAAGATGTAAGAAAACAATTAACGGGCGACAGTGAGAAAAACGAGGCACAGAAAAACAGCATGTCAATAGCGGTGGCAGGGATTATTGTAATGGTGCTTGGTGCGGCAACTGTAAAAATATGGATGAGAAAAGAAGGAAAATAAATGAGAAAAACATTAAAACTATTTGAATAAGCATTATGAATATGTACAGAAACTGGAAAGTGCTTCACAGGAATAAATGAAAGGTATAGGAAATTTTTTTAAAATTCGGAGAAAGTGCAATGAAAAAAATAGCAGTACGAATTGGGTTGGTGGTAATTGTTATATTTCTTTTATGGAAATGTACATACCAAAAAAATGAAAAACTTGAGAATACAACATGGATTGGAGACGAAGGAATACTGTGTTTTTCAGAAAAGACGTTGGAAATACAGCATTTGATCACTCAGGAGGCGATGTATAAGGGAAAATATACATATTATAAAAATAATAAAATGCATCTGAACTTTGATAAACCTGTAGATTTATTTGGGGACAAAAAACGTTGCACTGTTTTCTGCGAATTACAAGAGAATAATCAGATGGTAATTACATATGAGGATGCAAAATATGAATTTACTAAGTATGACATGGAAGATGAAGAAAATGATGAGGATGCGGAAAATGCTATTATTGATTTAAGTGAAACACAGGAGTTTTGGAAAGAGTGGTTGTTTGATAATGCAGAGAATGTTATTGAAGCGAAAGAAGAAAATGTAAAACTGATATATCTGCAGATGGAAGTGGAGACAGAACCTGAAAACGTAATAAAATATGATACAATATGGTATCTGGAAGAAAAGGATTGTTATTATCTGATAATAAAAACCCAGCAGGAGCTTTCTGTATGTTCATGGCTGCCAAAGAGTGATATTGAGGATATTGTGGAGAGCAGACAAATAGAATTTGAAACAATCAATGAGCAGCAGGGAATTTCATATTCTCAAATAGAGAAATTTATGGAAAAAATCTCTAAGAACTATAAAGGAAAGACGGGAAATATCATTATACAAGGTCCGGTGTCAATAAAGGAAGCTCAGAATAAAGAAGCTGAATTCGTCGGATTAGAGGAAAATGCTGCAGATGAAACTTTATCAGAGGTAGGATTTTGTGTAAAGTATAAGGAAAAATAGTAGTTATGAGAAGATATAAGATTAATATGTGGGCAATTGACAAATATGTAAGTTCAAAAGAGAGGTATTTTAATCCAGGATACACTATTGGCAGGGAATATACAATGGGGATATCGGTTCAGGATACTGCTGCAAATACAAAATGGAGTCATTATGTATATACAGGAAGCATTTGGAGAATTAGTATTGATAATGCATACACTAGTGCAATATATTATATTACTTATAAGTAAGGGAGGAAGTTAGATGAAATATAAAAAAATGGGAATTGTAATGGTTATAGTAAGTACTGTTTTTGGTATGCCAGTGATGGGAGATGAAGCAGATTATCTATATGTGACAGGAACAAATATTCCGGATTGTTCCATGGGGATAGTATCATTGGAGGATGTATTAAAATGGGATCAATCAGAGGACTGGAAGACATATTTTAAAAACTGTTCCGTTCCATTTCTCTTAACTGTTTCCGATGATATGTATTTTCTTGTAGCTGATTCCGATGGAGAATATGCCTATCAGATTTCGCCATCGGATCCGTATGCCAGTGCCAGTGGAGGTGGTCCATATCTGATTTCATGTCTGGACATGGAAAGTGTCAGCTTTCAGCAGGAAACAGAAGAGGTTTAACAGTTTATAGAAGAAAAAAATAAATTAAAAAACTCATTAAAAGAAAAAAGAAAATTTGTGAAAGAGCATCTGACAGAAGATGATTATGGTGGAATCTATTATGATGAGAGGCAGAGAATAGATATTTTTCTGGTAAACAATAAATGGAAAGATCTTTTAGAAAAACAAGGATTTCAATGTATAGAAAGTGATTATCCGATTACAGAACAAAATAGTGATATTAACAAACTCTGGAGAGAAAGCAACGGACTCTGCATAGAAAATATTGAGAAAAATGTGGTAGAAACAGATGGCAAAAAAGTACAGCTGATGATTTTGGGGAGGGTGGAAAAAGAGGTTTCCGGTATTGATTTGGAACAGAAAAACTGGGAGTATATAGAAGGTATATGGGCACCATCCGGAAAATCAATCAAAGAAACGTTCGGAGATAAGGATATAGCAAATAATATTGACTGGGAAGATGAGAAGACCTTTGTTGCGGCAGTCAGGGAAGAATATCAGTATATAGAAAATTATATAGATCCAGCATATTGGGACAAACTGGAGCAGGCACTTAAAATATTAAAAGAACAATATCCTGAATACAACTGTAAAAATTTATATTATCATATAGCAGGCGATGGAGATGCCATGTCGTATTTAAATTTTGATGAAGAACTTGAGAAATATGTTAGTGAGACATTCCGGTATCAGAGCAGTTCCAATGCTGTGGAAGAAGAATTGTTTGGTGATCCGGCTTATCTGGAACTTAAAAATATGCTGAGAAAATACAAAGAAATTTATCCGGATATGAAATATCAGGAAATTTATAAAACGTATCTGAGGACAACAGAAGAAAGTGTGGATATGTCAAAAAGAGAAAAGCTATACTGGTATTTATGGCAGAAATATTCTTTTGATAAGGAACTGGAAAAGCTTCAGGAAGGCAAGGTAACTGAAAGTGTAATACAACAAAGAAAGCAAAATACCGAAAGAAGTGGAAAAGCACAGAAAACAGCAATCGCAGGAAGTATTGTACTGGTTCTGGGTGTAGCAGCAGTGAAAGTGTGGATGAAAAAGTGCAATGAAGACAATAGACTGGAGAAAAAATGAAAACAGCGATAGCATTAATGGGAACTATATTGGCATTAAACTATGACTACAAAATATTATATGAGGAAAAATAAATGACAAAAAGACGTTTTATAACAATATTAAAAATTATTTTAATTTGTGTATTTATTTCTGTGATAGCAGTAATCACAATAGTCAGTATTAAAAAAGGATCAGGAAAACATGGGACGGTGCAGTATAAGAGATTTGAAAAACTGACACAGCCATCAGGACAGGTAATACAGATTGATGATTATTCATTTGAACTGGAGAAGTATTTTCTGGATATTGCCAGCGCACAGTTTTATGCGGTAGTAAAAGTGGGCAGGGATGGTGATAAGATTAGTTACCAGGCAATGCGGGTATCGGATTCAGAAAGGTCGCTTCAGTCCATTGGCGAAAGGTTTTCTATTTGGTTTGCAGATGTAAGCGTGGAGGAAGAGGGAGATTTTCTATATTTATATATTTACAGACGATTGCAATCCGAACAGGACCCGAATCAGATATTTGCAATTCGGGATTGTCAGGCAGAAGATGAGCTGAATAAAGAATACTATTTTAATCTGGAAGATTCCGGGAAACATACAGAATTTCGTTTGAATGAAGGAACTCTGTATTTGTCATCCATGGGATTGAAGATAGAGGTAAAGAGGAGTCTTGGGCTGGATTATTTTCAGGATCTGGTACTTACAAATAAGGATGGGGAAAATATTACACTGATAAAAGACGGGGAATCAAAAGCAGCATATTCGGGATCTGCTTTTTTTGCCACAGATGAGACAGGATTCAACGGAAAATATGTATATAAATTTAGGAAAATTATAGATTATACCAGTATAGAAAAAGTAGTTGTAAATGGTAAGACATATGAACAGGCGGAAGATACACAGAATCAACAGGAAGATATTACATATAAATAAAAAACATTAAGCGAGGTGATATATATGGGATGGATAAAAAAGGTTATCAGTGTGGGAGGTTTTATATTGCTCGGTTGTCAGGTGGTAAGTGCGAATGAAGTGCAGAGTTATCCTTATGCCTTGTTCTGGAATGATTATCAGATGACTCCTGGGATATCAAAAGGGGCAGTTTCTATTGATGATGTGCTGGAATGGAGAGATATATGCCGGGAAGAGCTGGGGGATGAAATGGAAACAAATGCAGATGCGGTATATGAATCATATGACAGTTATTTTGCTGATAAATCGTGTGAATTTTTAAATGTGACACAATGTGCTGACTGGTATGAAGTGTATGATGAAGAAGTACAGCAGAGTCTGCAGCAGGTAAGGCTGGAGAATTATTACATTGTATTCAATGATGAGGGGCAGTATGTATATCAGTTAAGCCTTGGGACAGGGGAATACAGCAGTTCGGATAGCGGTCCGTTTTTAAGAGCCTGTGTCAGTGGAAATGTGATACCGCTGAGATTCTGCACAGATGAGGAATTACAGGACTTTTTGCAGGAAGAAAGAGAGCGGTATACAGAAAAAAGAAATCTCAGTATGAACAATGTGGAGAAAGCGGATGACTGCCAGTTTATAAGTGGTATATGGGAGTTGAGAGATATCCTTGGAATAGAGGATATTTACTATGACACCTCTGGACAACTGTGTATTGCAGGCATTTTTGAACCGGAAGAATTTCAGGAAAAACTGAACCAGCAGGGATATCAGCTCCGGGGAAAATATTATATGGGGGTATGGTATATGAATGGCAGATATGAAGTGCCGCCAGATGGAATACAGGAAGAACAGAAGCAATATGTCCAGACAATGGCAAGAGAGGATGAGCCGGAGAAGTTCGTAGAACAGCAGAAAATGTTATATCAATATACAGAAAGGGTTGGAGAAGATAAGGACTTGCCGGAACGGATGGCAGAGGAACAATGGGAGAATTTGAAGATAGCATTGACAGAGATGAAAAAAATGTATCCGGAATATTCCTGCCGTAATTTATATTATCATATTGCAGGAGATTATAATGTTGAGGAATATACAGGATTTGATCCGGAACTGCTTGCGTTTGCAGAAACATTGGAATACAGGGCGGATAAAAATCAGGTATCAGAAGATGAATTTGGAGCCCCGGAGCATCTGGAATTGAAAAACCTGCTGCGTAAATACAAAGAAAAATATCCGGAGCTGACCTATTTGCAGATATATCAGACGTATCTGCAGGAAACAGAAGAAAGTGTGCAAATGTCAAAACGTGAAAAATTATACTGGTATTTGTGGCAGAAATATTCATTTGACAAAAAGACAGAAAATATTCAAAAGGAAGGTACAAATGGACAAAATAATTCTGATAAATATCGTGAAACTGCAGTGGCGGGAATCATTGTACTGGTTTTTGGTGCAGTGGCAGTGAAGCTGTGGATGAAAAAGGCGGAGAAAGGATGAGTGATTTTATGAGAAAACGATTATTTATTATTGGATTACTATTGGCTGTTCTATGCAGCAAAACACTGGTTTATGCAAAAGATGAAAATTTATGGGAAATGCGGCTATATGGATGGTATGTAATGATGGATGATATTTTTGATTTAAATAAACTTTATCAGGATAATCGAAATATGAGCAGTATAGAAGCATCAGAATTTCTGTCTGGCAGGGCATTGTCTTACAGACGGGAGATTTATAGACAAACAGAAAAACTGGCAGCCGAAAATATGGGATATGTGATAGATGAGGAGGGATATGCTGATTTTGAATTATATAGCAGAGTGCCAAATTCGTCTTATGGAGGAACTGATAGTCCGTTTGTACTTTTTTCTGTAAGCAGTGGAGATTATTGTAGACTTAATGTATCAAGTGATGAATTAAAAGAGTTTATAGAAAAAAATAAGGAAATTTCAAGGCAGGAAAGAGAAATAATTGAGTTTGCTCAGGAAAATCTGTCAGATAGTGATTATATGGGAGTGGATAGAAACGAACAGGGGGAATTATATATTCTTTTGTGTAATGAAAATAAAGCAGAAATATTAGAGAAAGAAGGTATTAAGTGGGAACTGTCTGAAAGATCAAAAGAGGAACGATATAAAGATATTCAGATGCTTTGGCAAAGAAAGGATGAATTAAAAATATTAGAAATTGATGAAGAAACGGATGGCAGTTTAGCTGTTTATGGATTGGATTCAAGAGAAAAATTCTTTGAAAATATAAAGGAGGAAGAGCAGGGAAACTATATATATAATTGTGAAAAGGAGTGGTGGAAGGATGAAAGATTGGATAATGTTTCTCAAGTATCAGATTTAGATGATATAAAACTGTTTTTGTTAATGAAGAAAGAAGATGAACGGTATCGATGCTGGAGCGATGACTGTTTTGAAAAATTGGAGCAATTCATAATAAATATGCATAAAAATTATCCAGAATATTCTTACGAAAATCTATTTAGCCTTGGGTATTTATGTAATGATGAAAGTTATTATCACAGTAGTGATGAATTAGTTAATTTTGTGCAGAAATGTCTGTATATGGAAAATGAAAAAAATCCGGTGGATGAATCATTATATGGAGATAAAAATCATTTGGCAGTAAGAGTGGTATTACAAAAATATAAGGAATTATATCCAAAAGAAAGTTATGAAATACTGTATGAAAAATATATAAAGGATATTAATGAAAATACATATATCTCACAGAAACAGAAAAGGGAACGTTACTGTTGGAAGATATTAAAAGCAGAGGAAGAATTAAAAAATGTAAAGACAACAGCGAAAGAAAGCGAAGAAGCTTTTCCGACCGCAGTGGCGGGAAGTATTGTGCTGGTTCTAGGTGCAGTGGCAGTGAAGCTGTGGATGAAAAAAGTGGAGAAAGAGAGAAGATAAAAACACTGGCAGTAATCGTAGTTATAGCAGTAGTGGCAGATATCAAAATGGAGATTTTTATGAAAAAATTTATTTGTGCAGTCAGTATTATGACTGGTGTGTTGTTGTTACCATTGTATGCCCAGGCAAAAGTAGATATTACAGAAATAGATGTTACAGATGAGGTTGTGTCAGAAGATACTATTTATGAGTTGAATAAACAGTATCGGGAAGAAACGATCGGGAACAAGGCCATAAGATTTCTAGAACAGCATGGAATACGAATCTTTGGAAATGTACGTGAGCCTATGGTAATAAAAGATGGATATGCGGACTGGGACTGTAAGTTCTCAGAAGAGCTCAGAATGAGTGGAGCAGCATTTGGTCCGATCCGGCTGAAATATAGGTTTACCGGGGAAGAAATTGTATTATCAGAAGAAAAAGAAAAACTGGAAGATTATTTTGAACGAACCATGCAGATGAGCAGAGATATCAGGGAAAAAGCAGAATACATTAGAAAAAATGTACCGGAGAATGAATATGGCGGAATGTATTATGACGAAAAAGCAGGGTGTATCTGTGTGTATGTGATGACAGATCAATGGAAGGATGAGCTGGAGATACAGGGATATCACTGCATGAAAGCAGAGAATAGTATGGAAGATTTGTATCAGGAGTTACAAGCATTGTGGGAAGAAAGGGAAAAATATGCAATTAATTATATTAAAGTAAATGAGTGCGAAAATACACTGGATATTTATGTGGTACAAAATGCGGAAAGTGAAAAACTGCAAAATATGGGATATCAGATAATAAATGCATATGTGCTTCATCCCGGAAACTGCTATTTTTCGGTAGAAAATGAAACAATTGAAGCGGACACAGTTATGAATATGTTTGATTCAACTGCATTTTCAGAACAGCTGGAGAAAGATGAGAATATAAAAGAACATATTCACGAAGGCATTCAGTGTTTGAGTGAAAAGTATCCGGATTATGATATCAGAAATCTACTCAATCGAATTGCGGCTGATGGGAACTATGAGCGATATCTGGATTTTGATAAGGAAATCCTGCAGTTTGTGGAGAAGCTTCCTGCATATGTTCCGAATACGGAAGATCCGGCGGAAGAGCTGATGTTTGGAGATCCGCAGAGAATTGAACTGAAAAGCCAGTTGCGGGAGTATAAGGAATTGCATCCGGATATGAGTTATGAAGAGATTTATGAAAAATATCTGGGTGACTGGGAAGATACCACAGAAATGACCAGGGAAGCAAAAATATATCAGCTGGTAATGAAAAGAGTTACCGGACAATTAAACAAATCAGAGGAGATACAGCAGGAAGAAGGAAAGATAAAAAAGAATGAAATCAATAAGGCTGCCATCGCAGGCTGCATAGTACTGGTTATTGGTGCAGTGGCAGTGAAAGTGTGGATGAAAAAAGAAGAAAAATGAGAGAAAATATAGAAGGAGTAATACGGGTGGAGAAAGATGACATTGGGGAGGAGGTGGCTTATGTTTGAAAGCAGTTTTATGAAATATAAAGAACGGACGGTGTTGATTACAGAAACGGGAAAGTGCTTCACAGAAAATATCAGATAGTATGAGGAGAAATTATGAATATAGCAATATGTGATGATGAACAGCAAGTAACAGAACAGGTAAAAAACATATTAGAGATGCTACAGATAAAATATGATGTAGAGTTAAAAATATTTCAGTTTTGTGATGCAGAGGATTTTAAATATGATATAGAAGAAGGTACACAATTTGATATTGTATTTATGGATATAGAAATAGGGAAAAACAATGGAATAGAATTAGCTCAAAAATATATGAAGCAATACCCTGCGGGAATCGTTATTTTTATTACAGCATATACAAGATATATGAAAGAAACTTTTCAAGTAAGACCTGCAGGATTTGTTACAAAACCAATAGATGAAAAGGATATAGAAGAAACATTTAAAACCGCAATTTCGTATGTAGACAGTATGGCAGTATTTACATATACAAGTAGAGGAGCAAACTATAAAATATTAATAAAAGATATTATTTATTTTGAAAGTGTTGAGAGAAAAATAATAATAGCTACATTGTTGAAAAAAGTAGAGTTTTATGGAAAAATGGACGAGGTAGAACATCAGCTTTTCGATATTAGCAGTACATTCTTCAGAATCAGCCAATCTTATATTGTTAATATAAAATACATGAAGAAAATAACATCACAAAATTTGGTATTAGAAGCTGGGGACGTAAAAATAGAATGTAATATTAGTAAAAAATATAGAAAAAATGTGGCAGACAGTTATATGGCTATATTAAGGAGATAAAAAATATATGGAGAATATGTTATATATAGGAATAAGTATTCTGCAAATGGTAGTATATGCAGTATATTTAAAAGAAATTTTAGGATTTAAATTTAAAGGAAAATGGTTTTTGATATGTTGGATTCAGATAGAAGTTGTGAGCAAAGTTATTTCTATAATAGATGGGAATAATCCATATGTTAATGCTTTTACTTATTTTGCAATGTTGTATGTAACAGCTGTTATAATGTGTAAGGGAAAGTGGATTAAAAAAATGTTTATTGTAATGGTTTTTACCGTAATGAATATTATTATTGAAGCAATATTGATAAATGTAATGATTATGATAGCAAAAATAGAAAATCCGGAAAAACTTGTTCAAAATCCATTTCAAACGATTGTATTAATAACAACACAGTTGTTTGTATTTGCACTTATTCAATGCATAAATTATTGGTGGGGAAACAGATTGCAGAAGACTTCACCAGGGGAAAACTGGTATGCATGCATAGGGGTATCGATTTGCTGCTTCATGGCAGCGGCAATTCTTACACTTGATATAATAAAAAGAAATGAAGCCAGTTATTCCATATTAATTGTGTTGGCTATTTTAGTTATCATTAATTTTATCAGTTATTATTTCTATCTGATTTTAGGTGAAAAAAATAGACTTGAATTGGAAACAAAAAAGAATAAAGAGCAGATACAAATCTATCAACAGTGGGAAAAGGTATCAGAACGGACAAGAAAAGAAGTTCAGAAGTTTTGTCATGATATTAATAATCATATTTATAGTTTACAATATATTTGTGAAAAAGGAAATAAAAGTGAAAATCCAGGAAAATATCTTGAAAAAGTAGCTGCGTATCTAAGTAATATTGGAAATAGCTATAAAGATATATCGAATAGAAAAAATACAGGAAATATAGCGATAGATTCTATTATTGAATTAAAAGAAACGTATGCATATTCAAAAGGAATAAGTATGCAAAGTCATATATATATCCCGGAGGATATGAAAGTTAATGATGCAGATATGATAATCATACTGGGAAATTTGTTAGATAATGCGATAGAGGCCTGTGAAAAAATTAAAGAAGAAGCAGAGAAAAGAATAGTACTAAAAATACGTTATTCTATGGGTAATTTGTTTATTCAAATAAAAAATACTTATAATGGACATTTGAATGGAAAAGAAGGATGTCTTGAAAATATGGAAGAATTAAAGACTTCTAAGGCTGATAAGAAATTTCATGGGATAGGGATGAAAAATGTAGCTAATATTGTAACAAAATATAATGGAGAAATTTACTGGTACGCAGAAAAAGATATATTTATATCAGAAGTACTGTTGTATGAAGTGGAGAATGAAACTTTAGAAAATTGCCAAATCTTACAAAAAAATGGTTAAAATTTACATATCCATATATTTAAGAAAAATTATGCTATATTTAAATTGCCTGTTCAAATAAAATATTAAAAATTTAGGAGGAATAATAATGAAAAGAACGGTAAAGACGTTAATTACGAAAAGCTTGGAACTAGCAGGAAAGGACATAGATAAACTTATTTGTCCATTTATTATGTATCAGCCAAAGGTGTGTAAAAAGCCAGAAAAAACGGATGAAAGACGGAAAGCGAAATAAAGAGGAACATTATGGAAAACTTGTCAAGAAAAATATCAGATATTTTAGTGAAAAAAGATATTATAGAATGTCAGAATAGGAATTTTTATGGCTATTGTATTGAGGTGATATTATTATATTTCATAAATCTTGCTACAATTTTTATATGGGCGATTTTTGTGGGCAAGTTTTTAGAATGTTGTTTTTTGCTGATTTTAATATCTTTATTACGCAATTATTGTGGTGGAATTCATATGAATACATGGTATTCATGCTATTTTATTACCTGTGCATTAATTGGATTAATACTAAGTATTTGTGATGAGATTATAATTGACTGGTATGTTTTAGTACCGATATTGTTAATTAGCACAATTTGTATATGGAAACTTGCACCATGTCAACATCCAAATCACGAATTGGAGCCGGATATTGTTTTGAAATGTAAAAAGAAAGCAAAAATATTCACCGTTTTAGAAATGTTTGTAGCAATATTTTTAAAATTGAATAAAAGAGAAACTGGTGTAACACTTTGCTGTACAACATTTATATTATGCACAATATTGTTGGTATTGGGAAAATTAACTGAGAGGAGAATATAGTTTTGAATAAAAAACAGATACAACATATCTTAAATGGTATAATGAGAAATATTGTATCAGAAGAAATGACGCTTAAAGAATTCAAAGGAAAAAGTCTGATTGATGATTTACAGCTTGATTCAGTAGCACTTATGGAACTGGCTGCAGAGATAGAAGAAAGATTCGGGATTCATCTTGATGAAGCTCCATCTCTGCTGGAGCTGTTCGATAATTATGACAAACTGCTGGAATATCTGCAGCAGAATGCAGCGGATCATAATGTCAGTGGGAAGGAAAATGTATGAGTATGGCAGGAGATGAAAGAATGGAAAGCCTGATTCAGGAAGCATATGAACAGATACCGGTATATTTGCGAAATGGAAGGGATATGAACCGGAAAGAGGAGCAGGCTGGTGGTTTGGAAGATTACCCGGTACTGGAACGGAATCAGTTGATAGAGGAAGAAACAGCTGTTCTTATGCCGTGGGCGGAAATGCTTCGGATGCAGGGAAAATTAATCAACGGAAGAACATCCGGATCCAGTGGAAAGTATATGGAAATTTTCTGGACCAGGGAAGATTATCACAGATCCATGCTGCCATTGTGGTTTTATCGTTATAAGTATTATGGAATCAGGCCGGATGACAGGGTATGCTACTTCTACACGATAAGAAGTCTGGATGGTATGGAAGATATGGTACAGAGAAAAGCAGAACTGGGATTTTCAAAGTCAAATCTTACCATGCAGAGAATCTGTCATATACTGGATAAGATGGAGGAATTTCAGCCGGAATGGCTGATGCTGCAGCCATCCGTTGCAATGCTGTTATGCAGGTGTATGGACAGATGTGGAAAGAAAGCACCGGAAAGTATCAGGTACATAGAATTTACAGGAGAAATACTTACTCCGGAAGTAAGAAAAACAACCAGGGAACATTTTTTTGGAACAGGCGAGGGGCAGACCGGGTATATTGCAAATCAGTATGGTGCAAATGAGTTTAATTCCATTGCATATGAATGTCCACAGGGAAAACTGCACATAATGAAGGACAATGTTGTGGTCGAAGTACTGGATTCGGAGAAAAGAAACTGTAGATTGGGGCAGGAAGGAGAATTATATCTGACAACAAAAACAAATAGGGCAATGCCGCTGATACGTTATCGTATCGGGGACAGAGGATGTCTGTGTGATGAAAGCTGCAGCTGCGGAAATAAAGGAAAGGTATTACAACTTGCTTCCGGCAGGGCAAATGACTGGATTCTGTATGAAACAGAAGATGGCAGACTGGAGAAAATTACACCAAATGTTTTTGTAAGAACATTCGACAGTATTAATTACAAACTGGATGGGGCGATCAAACAGTTCCGTGTAGAGCAGAAGGGTAAGAATAGTTTTCATATCATACTGGTTCTGGAAGAAGATGACGGGTATCTGGAGCAGGAAGTAGAGAAGCTGTTTTATCAGGGATTGGAAGATGTAAGATTAAAAGAAGCAGAATACAGATTCTGTTACAGAGAGGAGTTGTTGCCGGACGAAGATACTGGGAAAATAAGGTGGTTTTGGAATTATAATTAAGTTTATAACATTTATAGGAGAAAATCAAACAAATATGTTATATCAGAATTTTAGAGTAATTATATGTTTAATGTTAAGTATTAAATTATTTGGTAATATAATCTTTTGGGATGTTCATATTCCAAGTGCTTCTATGGAAAATACATTGGAGGTTGGAAGCGATATATTAGTATTAAAACAAAAATATGTTAACGAAATAGAAAGAGGAGATATTATTGTTTTTTTGTGTGAAGCAGATAATAATGAAGCTTATATTAAGAGAGTAATTGGATTACCTAATGAACATATTGAAATTCACAATAAAAATATTTATGTAGGGGATGAAAATGGTTTTCTGTTAAAAGAGGATTATTTAAAAGAAGATTGGCTTGTTGATAATGATGGATATGTATTTGATGTTCCAGAAAAATCATATTTAGTTTTAGGAGATAACAGAAATGATTCTTATGATTCAAGATATTGGGAACTATATGATTCAAGATATGTTAAAGAAAACAAAGTGTTAGGAAAAGCAATTTTTAAATACGCACCATATATGGAAGTTTTAAAAAATAAGGGATACTAATTAGAGAGAGGATAAGAAATAATGAAAAGATTAGCAGCAGTTACAACAATTATTGCATATATAATTTTTGCGGGTAATAGTATGGTATATGCAAATCAGAAGGTTTTCGTAGATGAGGAAAATGCAATAAAATTAGAAAATAGTGGTAATTTTTGTGAATTCCTAGAAAAAAATGATAATGAAAAAATAGAAGAATTAATGGATGAGAACTTAATGCATAAAACAGGAGTGATAAATGAAGAAAATGAAGAAATATTAAATAGGGGAGGTATATTGGATGAAGAAATAGAAGAATTACCACAAGAAGCACAGGAAATATTACAGGAAGAATGTTATCAGTTATGTACAGCAGTTAATTATTATAGTTTTGATGAAGATGGAAATCGTAGTGAAGCTACATTTGATGAAATAGAAGAGTATTTTGAAGAAGAACAATCAGCGGATGAAAAAAAAGGGATTTTTGGAAGTAACCAAATAAATGCAAAAGCAAAGTCTTTGCTAGATTCACACCTTTCACAAAGTGATATGCTTAGAGAATCTATCTGTTTAATGCAGACAGTTAAAAATGGACCTGTTTATGTAACCTATAATGGTTCTTGGCTTAAACTTCCTGAAAGTAGATATCATGATATAGCAATAGTTACAGTTAACAATTTGACACCAATAGGAAATACGGTTGTTTGTAGATATTACTATGACTTAACTCAAAGTTATTTTTTAGGATCTGAAATGAAACATGATCAAATCAAAGGATATAAAAATTTGATATACGATTTGACAACTGAAGGTGTGGCAGCACAATTTGATTTTTATACAACGAGAGAACAGGATGCTATATATGCTGGTGGGGGAACTTATAATAACTATAATAGTAATAGGGTATATATTTTTTTTCAGGCAACACGTAGACTTGATTCACAAAAATATTGTAGTGCATATGGTAATTACTATCATCAATTAAAGAATGTATCTATAAAACCATCAGTTGCTATTAATAAAAATGGTGCATCAATTTCGTTATCACCTTCTGTAGAAAAATATTATTACCATGTAATAACAAATACGTATATAGGTCAATTTTATTTTAAATAGAAAATTTAAGCTGAATTTCATAACATAAGATATATATATTAATTATGACTGATGTAATTTAAAGGAAAGAGATTATGATTTGATAAATATAAAAACCTTAAAGATGGAAAAACTCTTTTAATATTATATGAGGAAAAATAAATGACAAAAAGACGTTTTATAACAATATTAAAAATTATTTTAATTTGTGTATTTGTTTTTGTGATAGCAGTAATAACAATAGTCGGTATTAAAAAAGGCTCAGGGGCACAAGGGACGGTAAAGTATAAAAGATTTGAAAAAATGACGCAGCCATCAGGACAGGTAATACAGATTGATGATTATTCATTTGAACTGGAGAAATATTTTCTGGATATTGCCAGCGCACAGTTTTATGCGGTAGTAAAAGTGAGCAGGGATGGCGATAAGATTAGTTACCAGTCAATACGGGCATCGGATTCAGGAAGGTCGCTTCAGTCCATTGGCGAAAGGTTTTCCATTTTGTTTGCTGTTGTAAAAGTGGAGAAAGAGGGAGATGACCTGTATTTATATATTTACAGACAATTACAATCCGAACAGGACCCGAATCAGATATTTGCAATTCGGGATTGTCAGGCAGAAAATGAGCCGTATAAAGAATACTATTTTAATCTGGAAGATTTCAGGAAACATGAAGAATTTCGTCTGAATGAAGGAACACTGTATTTATCGTCCATGGGATTGAAGATACAGGTAAAGAGGAGTCTTGGACAGGATTATTTTCAGGATCTGGTACTTATAAATAAGGATGGGGAAAATATTACACTGATAAAAGACGGGGAATCAAAAGCAGCATATTCGGGATCTGTTCTTTTTGCCACAGATGAGACAGGATTCAATGGAAAATATGTATATGAATTTAGGAAAATTATAGATTATGCCAGTATAGAAAAAGTAGTTGTAAATGGTAAGACATATGAACGGGCGGAAGATGCACAGAATTAATGTTTTAGCAATGAACAGAAAAATACGAGGAATATATTACGGAGGGCATATATGAGGAAAAATTTAAAAAAATATTTTTTAGCACTGGCAGTAATCGCAGTTATAGCAGTAACGGCAGGAGTATTTGTGTATCTTTGGACTTACCGTGTTAAGATAGATGGAAATTCAAAGATTATACTCAGCTATTTTGAAAATGCCCAGGTGCAGACTGTGGACGAGTATGAATACAAAGAGGATTCGGAGCTTTATGAACCAGCTTTAGATAATGAGGTTGCCAGACTGCCAAAGCTGCTTACTTATAAAGGCAGAGAGTATGCAGTCTGGCATATAAAAGTTTCAAAGGGACAGCTGGCTGCAGGAGAGGGAGAGGAAAACATTCACGAGTTAAAGGATATTTCTTACAAACTGGCGGTGGTGTATGAATATGAAAATGAATATTATCTGTATAAGTATTTTAACGAAGAACAGCCGATTGATCCGGAAGAAACATTTGAAGAGCTGATACAGGAAATTACTCAGCAGAACCAGATCGAATTTTACGATATGGTAATTTATTTTGAGGAGTATGACAGCAGATTAGGTGATGATGATTATAAGCTAAGAAGAATTCACTGTAAGGGAAATTTAAAACAGTTTTTTGAGGAGTGTCTGCTAAAAGAGTATGGAAGTATAATATCCTGTGGGGAAGGTTTCTTTCCCGGAGGGCGAAGAGATGTGAAACGATTTAAAGCAGCAGGTATATCATTATATGGATATATGCCGCTTGGAATAAGAATAAGTATAAACTTTGGAAAGATACAGGATCGGATGAATATGGTAGATGGTGAGTCTATGTTTGGCAGATCATATCAGATTACAGAGGAGCAGTTAGAAAGAACCTGTCAGTACATAAAAGACAATTTTGAATTGTATGAGGTAAAAGAATAGGGAAAATAAAACATAAAGGAGAAAAAAGATGAAAAAAACAATGAAACTTTTAGGCATGATTAGCATGGTTGTGATTTGTGCAACTGCCTGTGGAACACAGGAGCCGCAGGAAGAAACAAAAGCAGTACAGTCAGGGCAGGACGAAGAAAACCAGAATCAGGTAAAATTCTCGGTAGGAAATGCTTCCTTTTATCAGAATGAGATATATTTTGAAATAGCAGCGGAAAACGTAGTTTTAAAAGAAAACGGAGATGATTACCTGGGTGTGGAGATTCTGGTCAAAAATGAAGAGCAGGGGGAAGGCTCGATATATGGTATGACTGTACGGACAGAAGGCGACAGGGCAATCTTCCCATATGTCGCTATATTGGATCATGAAATACAGCAGGAAGAAATTTCCTGTGAAGTAAATTTAATAGAGGTATCTCTTGGAAAAGAATACAATGGGGAAAAGAAATTAAAATTCTCGGCAGGGAAAGATAGCACTGTGAAATTATACACGGCAGAAACGGAACTTTCCTGCGAGGATGGAACGACGATTAAGCTGAAAGGCTTTGAGCAGAGCGAAGCCGGATTGACCATAAGGGCAGATGTGACAACCGGGGATGATAAAGGACATCCTGCATATTATGTAATAAAATGCAGAAATCAGAATGGAAAAGAAGAGGATTTCTACTATTTTTATGAGAGTAATGGAGAAGAGGTGTACGGAACTCTTTACACAGAGGGACAGGATAATGGGGAAGTGTTAGAGGAACTGGAAAGCCCCCTGACGATAGAATGTTATAAGGTTGTGGGAAATGGAAGCCTGGAAAAACAGACACAAAGTGAAGTGAAAGTGCAGGAAACAACAAAAGATAACGCAGAATTTACCATATCAGCTGATGTAAATCATGATGGAACAGACGAAGATTTGAAAGTTACAGTTAATAAAGAAAGCACTGGTGACTTTCTGGATTTTGTTGTGATGAAAGAGGATTCGGATGAAATCATATGTGAAGAGAAAGGATATTGGCAGGAAAAAAAAGATCTGGCATATTATCTTTATAATGATGGAGCGGAGAGCTATATTATCAAATACTGGCCACAGATGGCACAGGGAACGGCAGACTATTCTTACACAGTATTTTATCTGAATGAATCAGGGGAAGCAGTAATTACTGATGAGGATGAGGTAAGATTTGAAAGTTATAATGTGAGCAGAAATTTTGATGTGGCACAGATGACAGCTTTTGCGGACAGGCTGAATGTCTATTTGGATAAGAGCATCAGATTGTTCAAGTGTGATACGGATACATCAAGTGTGGAAATCAGCAGCGAGAAAAATCTGATAAAAGACAGGGAAGAATATGGTTTTATAGGGGATTATGATATAGATTACAGTGACTGTAATGATATGAGTGAGAAGCTGAATAAGTATTATGAATATGTACAGAAACTGGAAAGTGCTTCACAGGAATAAATGAAAGGTATAGGAAGTTATTGAAAGTGCGTATGCAGGCAGAAGATAGGTTCACTGCAGGGGATATACTGTCAGGACACATGGGAGGTGGCTTATGTTTGAAAGCAGTTTTATGAAATATAAAGAACGGACGGCACTGATTACAGAAACTGGAAAAGGGATTACATATAGGGAACTGGATCAGCTGCAGAAGGACATGAGCCATCTGATTTGTGTAGAGGGATTAACTTTGGTGGTATGTACGAATACACTGGAAAGCATCGTGATTTATCTTGCATGTATTCAGAAGCATGGAACGGTTATGCTGGAAGGAAATATCAGAGAGGAACAGCTGAAAAAATTAGTAGAAGAATATCTGCCGGAAGTGATTTTTCTGCCGAAAAAGCAGTTTGAGGAGAGATTGGCTCTGAAAGGGTATAGATATCTGGAAATGGGAATGCAGGATTATATCTGCTGCAAAAGGTTAATTACAGGACCGCAGACATATCCGGAACTGGCACTTCTGCTGACCACCTCGGGAAGTACAGGAAGTCCGAAACATGTAAGAATATCGTATGAAAATCTGGAGAAAAATACAGTGGCAATCATACGCTCACTAGGCATCTGCAAAGAGGACAGGACGATTACTTCACTGGAAATGTCCTATAGTTATGGTCTGTCAGTAATAAATACTTTTTTAATGAGCGGAGCATCTATTGTGCTGACTGACCGCAGGGTGTATTCTGCAGAATTTTGGAAATTAGCGGCGGATAAAGGAGTAACCTCATTTTCCGGAGTACCATCATTTTATGAAATGTTTTTCCGATTTGGAATACAGCAGTATGTGCCGGACAGCCTGAAGGTGATGACACAGGCGGGAGGTGCGATGAGGAATGGATTATGGGATAATATGCAGGAATATGCAGAACGGCATGGAATACAGTTTTATGTAATGTATGGACAGACAGAAGCATCACCAAGAATTTCATGTCTGCCATGGACGGATATGAAGCGTAAGAAAGGGAGTGCCGGACTGCCATTAGATGGGGAGAAGATAACAATTATGAGCAGTGCCGGAAAGTTTGCACCGGCAGGAGAACCGGGAGAAATCCTGTGTGAAGGAGAAAATGTCGGATTAGGGTACGCATATAGCAGGGAAGATCTCTCGCGGACAGATGACTGGAATGGGATATTACATACGGGTGATATCGGTTATCTGGACTGTGAGGGATATTTGTATCTCACAGGAAGAAAATCTGGATATGCAAAAGTTATGGGAAAACGAATCAGTCTGGCGGAACTGGAAGAAATCTTAAGGAAAAAATGCGGGGTAGTATGCAGCTGCCAGGAAACTGCCGGAAAGATTGTATTAACCGGATGTAATGATACATCTGTAATAAAACTGCTGGCAGATATTACAGGGATCAATGCCAGGATGTTTGAATGTATACGTTAGGAGGAGATTAACATGAGTTTATTTCAACAAAGCATAGAACTGCCATTTGCAGATCCGTTTTTAAAACTGTATCCGCATCATGCACTGGCAGCCGGTATTTTACAGAATAATGAGCATATTTTACCATTGCTGCTGACAGATTATGTACAGCTGGTATATGATAAAGATGTACAGAGAATGGATTTTAGTGTGTCTTTGTATATACAGTCTTATATAAAACATATACCTCTTACATTTCAGTCACTTGTACCAAGAGAAATTGTGGAACATGGATATAAGAATCCGGTTGAATTTATCAGGACAAGTCTGGAGCATGGTTATTATGTGTACTGTATTGTGGATACTTATTATATCGGGGCATATCAGAAATGTTATCATATGCATCATATGCTGCATGATATGGCTATATACGGATATGATAAAAAAACACGGGAATATCATGTGGCGGACTGCTTTGTGGATGGAAAATATAAAAGAGAGATAATCAGTGAAAAAGAATTAAAAGATGGGCTTGAGATTGCATATGATAAAGACTGGCTGGATGGTTTTGTATTGTTGAAATATAATGAAAATCCATATCGGGGAATTACTTACGATATAGAATGGATCAAGAAAGAAATAGATAATTACCTGAACGGAGAACCTTCCGGATGGGTTACAATATCAGAATACAGAAGGCGCATACCGTGGCTTTATGTGTATGGAATCGAAGTATACGATGCACTGGAAGAGTATCTGGAGGAAAAAGAAAAAAAGAGGGAAGTGCTGGATCTGCGTTTGCCGGCGGCATTGCTGGAGCATAAGAAGGTAATGCTGAAAATAGCAGAACAGCTGCATGAAACCGGGAGACTTGAAGCTGTCAGTGAAGTGAGGGAAGTATTTGAGGAACTAATGGAAATGGCAAAAAATATGGAACTTCTGATGGCAAAATATAATACGGCTGACGGCGGCGGATTGTCGGCATTGAAGGAACTGGTAAGAAATATTCAGGCAAAAGACATTGCAGCAATGACATTGTTTCAGGAAAATATAAAAGACCAGGCATTTCGTATTATAGAAGGAACATCGGCAGAAGTGAAGTTTCTGGAAGAGGACAGAAATACTGGCGGAAACTGGAAGGAGGAATACGGCAGTCAGGGATATCATGTGATTGGGGCGGAAAAACAGCTTCCGGAGTATGTGGCACAGGATGGATATATTATCAGAAATGCAGTCTGCGTGTTATTAAAAATGTATGCCGAGGAAGAAAATGTATTGTTTTATAACAGACAGGATAACAGGAGAGTACAGGCATATTATTTAAGTGCAGAAACTTTTTATATCCATATTTGTCTGGCGGATAAGGACAGGCATAAAATCAGCTTTTATTTTCTGGATTATGACCGGCTGCAGAGGGAACAGACGGTGGAAGTAATTCATGCCGGCACCGGTCAGGTAATAGATAGAAAATTATTATCTGATTTTCATAAGGGAGTTTATCTCAGCTATGAGGTTATGGGGGCAATAATTCTAAAAATTACAAAGATAAACGGACCGGACGCAGTAATTTCAGGAGTGTTCTGGGATTAAGGAGTAATCGGGTGAAAAAGGAGAGGCTTATGAAAAAAACAAATATGATAAAATCCATGCTATGTGTGGGAATAGCATTTGGTATGGTATTGGGAAGTGTACTGTCAGGTCAGGCGGAAACAGAAGAACAGGGGAAAGATTATGAGGTAAGTCTTGAGGGGGCAAAGCAGTATATAAATGATAAGTATCTGTTAAAAATACATTATGCACAGTCTGCCGGAGATGCAGATATTTGCAGTAAAATGAAAAAAGTGAAAAACGAAGAAGATATATATGTGGGTGATGCAATACAGATATTTGATCCGGATGGAAATGGTAATGGAAAAGAGCAGAAAGCGGAGGTGAATTTTGAGATAAAATATGAAGACGATGTGTTGTTTCTGTTTAATGTATCTTATACCAGTGGGGAATGGATTCTGCAAAATAGTGCAGAATATAAAGTTGATGTATTAAAGAAATTAAAAGAACCTGTTGATAAATATGTTTTTTATGTAATTAATAATTCCTGGTATGCAGAGTCAGAAAGCGAGAAAGTATTTTTATATTCTATTGCAGCAGATGAGGAAGATGTATTGTCACAGGCGGAAATTCATTTTCTGGCAATGCCTTTTTTGGAAAAGAAAAAGACGGCAGAAACAGGATTTGAAAAACTTCAGGATGTTATGCAGTATCGTGATGATGATATGATAAAAAGACTCAAAGGAAATGTAGTAAAGTATTCTGAAACAGAAGATAAGATTCCGGTATCCGTATGGGTGTGCGTCGGTATTCTGGGGATTTCTCTTGTGGGAATAGTAGTATACAAATACAGAATTAAATTACAGGAGGAACTGATATGACGAGAATCAGAAAATTATTTTTAGGGATATTTTTAATGGTATTTGCATTAGGGATTGGTGTATTTATCTTTGTACAGGTGGACAGCAAGGATGCCGGAACAGGGAAGAGCAGACCATTGTCGATGGCGGAAAAAATACTGAAATATGATGATGATCTGAATGCATATGTAGAAGAAACTTATGATAAGGAAAATGCAAATATAGAGGAAATAAAAAAGGATTTGTATAAATTAAAAGAGATATATCCGTATTTCAGTTATGCAAGTCTGGATGAATTTTATGGAAATATCATGGCGGAATATGAGGGGGATGATGATGCAATTCTGATTATCTATGGAACATCAAACTGGAATACTTCGGCGTCATATGAGGACGAAGAATTGAATCAGTGTGTGGAAAGAGCTGCTGCAGAGGCAAGCTGGCAGGAGCAGCAGAGAGATCCGGAACAAAAAAAGCTAAGGAAAGAACTGTATTATCTGAAGAAGCATCATCCGGAGAAAAGTTATGAGGAACTGTATGCCAATATAGAAAATGTACATCATGATGTAATCACTACGGAAGAGTGGTATGTAATCAATCATGTAGATATGAGCGATGAACTGATGGAATATGTGGATAGCCTGTTGCCGGAAGCGGATGAAGAAGAACTGAAAGCAGATCCGAATCTCGATGATTTAAGAAAGTTTTTATATATTGAAAATGCCAGAAGACCGTATTGCACATATGAGGAACTGACAAGGATTACCTATCATGAAGGGCTGCGTTTTAGAAGTGCAAGGGAACTGACACCGCAGGAGGACGAGAGCTTCCAGAAGGCAATGAAGGAGCAGGGAATTAGTTTTGTGTATTAGGAGTAACATATGAAAAAGAAAATAGCAGGACTGGTAATTATATTTTTGACAGTCGGTTGTATCGGGGCGGCAGGATTTTGGCAGGAGAGAAACAGAAAAGAAGATACAGAGAATTTGGAAGAACAATCACAGGAAACATTGGCAGATATGGTAAAAATAGATGAATATGAAGAAAATCACCGGACAATTTTGTGGGAAAACCGGACATATTATATAGATAAAAAGGTAGAGGAAAAAGTGATAAGTGATTACGCAGGCATAATTGTAAGTGAAGAATCGGATCAGGAGAATGTAACTGTGTATACACTGGAGAATATATCACAAAATCTGGCGGTTGTAATACAAAACCAAAAAGGGGAATATTACATATATGTTAATTCAGAATATTGTGCGGATACTCTGGGGCAGTTTTTAAATGACATAGGGGCGGAACAGGAGCTGGAATTCAGCAATCATAAAAGAGGACAGATTTGCCTGAATGACAGGGATGGAAAATATTATTATATGAAAGTTGGGAATAAAAATCTGTTATGGGAAACGATATTTTCGCAGCAGAATGAGGACGCGGAAAATGCACCGGATATGCCCCTGCTGGTATCTGAGATATCATTGAACTTATATATACGTTCCGCAGATTGGGAGCTGCAGGTAAACTTTACGGATGATGGAATTATAATAATAAATATTGATGGAACAAGTATCCGCCATTATTTTAAAGGACAGGAGAAATATATTTATGATTTTATTGACCGGGCATTTGAACAGGCAGAAGAAATAGAAATGGAAGGTTAGCGATAAAATATGAGTAAGGATATACAGCAGCCGGATTATCCGGCAATAAGGGGATTTGAATGTCTGTCATCCTGTATTGCCTCTTATCTGGCATACAGGGGAATACCAGTCAGTGAAAGTGATATATTTTTATGCGGCGGCGGATACCGGATTCGGTATTCAGGTGATATTTACCGTATTGAGATAGGTGCAGATGCTTATCAGGCGGCATTTCGTTTTCTGGACAGGTATCAGGTAAAATATGAACATGGGAGAATGAAATCTTCTCTGCTGAAAGAACTTTCAGAGCGGGGACAGGTTGTGCTGGTACGGACAATCGGTGGACGTTCTTATCATAAAGTATTTTCCACAATTGATTCCCCACACTGGATTGCCGTGACAGGTTATGACAGTGGCAGTTTTGCGGTGGCAGACAATGCCGTTCCGGATGTAAAGGAAAGTGTGTATCATGGATTGGTTTCAGAAGAAGAACTTATGGATATCTGGGGACGGACAGGATATGAATATCTGATTGTGGATTCCAAACAGGAACAGCTTGCCGGCAGAATACAGCAGATCAGACAGAATTCCGTGAAAGAACTGGAAGTCGGAGTAAAGCGGTATTTTCATCCGAAAAAGCATCTGTTTTCTTCGGTAAAAGAAGGATGCTGCAGCATTACCGGATTATTTGAAGATTATCTGGAAGCTGTGCCGGAGGAGCGTGCGCAGGCGATGGCACTGGCACAGGAAATAAACCGGCAGGTCAGAGTCGGCGGTGCGGTATCCTATAAAAAAGCTATCCTGCAAAAACTAAGGGAGATGCAGGCAGAGGATGCTGTTTTAAAAGAGTATGGGGATATTATAAAAATGTGGCATGAGATATTTCTGCATTTGCTGAAAGCAGCCATAAAGTGTGACAGGGATGGGATGCAAAGACTCAAAAAACAGGCAGAGGAACTGATAGAAAGGGAAAGAAAATGTGCAAAATTTATTACGAAGGAAGATGGTACGGAGAAAAAGAGGTAGAAGAAAATATCGCGGAGTACCGGGCAAAAATAAGCGGTCTTGGAATACATCCCGAAGAAGTGACAGGGCTGTATTTGAAAAGAAATGCACAAATGCTGTTTCTGATATTTGCATTGTATGATATGGGAATTGCATTTCTCCCGCTGGATATCCATGTGCCGAAGCAGAGAAATGACAGTATTATCCGGCAGGCAGAAGTTACAAGGATTCTGGCAGATACGGCATGTGATCTGGATGCCGAAGTGGTGCGTGTGGAACTTCTGGAACACCGGACGGAAGAACATATGACGGATTCCCCGGTGGCATATTGCATTTCCACATCCGGAACTACAGGGACTCCAAAGATTGTGCAGACGGGGAGAAGGGCATTTGAATTCTGGATGCAGGATTATGCGGAATTCCTGAAGCTGAAAGAGGCGGGAACAATTCTGTGTATGAGCGAATATACGTTCGATATGTTTATGATAGAGTCATTATTTGCCCGGAGGTATGGTATGACAATTCTGCTTGCAGGGGACGGGGAAACGGGAAATGCAGTCAGGCTGATGAAGCTTATCCGCAAAGAAAAACCGGTATACATACAGGCAACACCGTCCAGAATGAAGATGCTGGGAATGGTGGACAGAGAATACCGCTGTCTGTCCGAAACAGAACAGGTCTGGCTTGGCGGGGAGCGAATCGGTGAGGAACTTCTGGAAAGACTGCAGAAAACAGGAAAAAGGATTATTAATATTTATGGCCCGACCGAGACAACCGTATGCTGCATGACTGCGGATGTAACGTCAGGGAGTGAGAGGCTTGGAGCTGCCCTCGGACACAGCCGGATCTATCTGCTCGATGATCAGGGAAATGAAGCAGAAGCTGGGGAAATCTGTGTTGCCGGGGACTGTCTTTTTGACGGATACCGGGGAGATAAGGTACGGACGGACGAACGGTTTACCATGCACAACGGCGAACCGGTGTATCATACGGGGGATTTGGCAGTACGTCAGGGAGAAGAGCTTGTATACCGGGGAAGAAAAGACGGTCAGGTAAAGCTGCGGGGATATCGCGTGGAACTGGAAGAAATCGAAAACTGTCTGTCCCATGTGGCGGGGGTAAAGGATATCTGTGTGTCAGTCGGTGAAAAGGAAGAACTGTGTGTCTGGTATACTGCGGAGGAACGGCTGGAGAATGAGGTATTTATCCGGGCAGCAGGAAAGAGCCTGCCGGATTATATGATTCCGTATAAATATATACAGGTGGAATCCATTCCCATGACGGCGAACGGAAAGCGGGACAGAAAGGCATTGACCGGCTTAAAAGCTGTGATGGCTGGAAAAGCGGACGGTCAGGGTACGGGGGAAGGTGCGGATAAGAGCATGGAAGAACGTATTTTAAAGCTTGTCAGGGAGAAGCTGGAACGTGAAGATATTACGGCGGAGAGTAAATTGGACGAAGCGGGAGTGGATTCACTGATGTATGTGGAACTGCTGGTGGATATTGAGGATATGTTCGGCATGGAATTTGAAGATGAGAAAGTTTCTTATAGGGAAATGAACTGTGTCAGGGATATCGCAGAGTATGTAAAATCGCGGATTTGAGGGGCGGATGGAAAACTATTGTAAAATTCTTCTAAATAGTCTATAATATAGCATAAGTATCGGTTGTTTGAAATAGGCAGAAGGAGGATATCATGTTAAAACGATTAGACAGGGGAGCAGGGGTGCTGCTTCCAATCAGCAGCCTTCCTTCCCCATATGGTATTGGAACAATGGGACGGGAGGCATATAAGTTTACAGATGAGTTAGTAAAGGCTGGGCAGAAGTACTGGCAGGTACTTCCGGTAGGACCGACCGGTTATGGGGATAGTCCGTACCAGTCTTTTTCTGCTTTTGCGGGAAATCCGTATTTCATAGATCTGGACGGTCTCATAAAAGATGAATTATTAAAACTGGAAGAAGTAGAAGGAATCAGCTGGTTTGTGACAGAGGAATATGTCGAATATCAGACTTTGTATGAAAATCGTTTTCCATTGCTGCGAAAGGCTTTTAAGCGATGGAAGAAGAAAAAGGCGGGCGGTTATCAGAAATTTGTAAAAGAAAATTCTTTCTGGCTTGAGGATTACGCATTGTTCATGGCGTGCAAGGAAGAGTTCGGACAAAAAGAATGGACGGCATGGGATGATGATATTAAGAACCGTGAACCGGAAGCGATGGACAGATACCGGGAAAAACTGGAAGATGAGATGGATTTCTGGAAGTTCCTGCAGTTCCGTTTCTTTAAGGAATGGAACAAATTAAAGAAATATGTCAATGGAAAGGGAATACAGATTATCGGTGATATCCCAATCTATGTGGCAAGGGACAGTGCCGATGTATGGGCAAACCGGGGACTGTTTGTGCTGGATGAAAAAGGATTTCCGACAGAAGTGGCAGGCTGCCCGCCGGATGCATTTGCAGAGGATGGACAGAAGTGGGGAAATCCGCTGTATAACTGGAATGAGATGGAGAAAGACGGATTTGAATGGTGGAAACACAGAATCCGGGCATCTGCGAAGTTGTACGATATCATCCGGATTGATCATTTTATAGGCATCACAAGATATTTCTGTATACCGGCGGATAAAACCGGAAAAGAAGGACATTTTGCTTATGGACCGGGCGGTACATTTACACAGGCGATAGACAGTGTATTAGGAGATGCGAAGATTATAGCAGAGGATCTCGGCGTGGACTATCCGGCAGTGGAAGAACTGCTTAAGCGGGAAGGATATCCGGGCATGAAGGTGCTGCTGTTTGCATTTGACGGAAGTGCGGATAATAAATATCTTCCGCATAATGCCGAAGCGAATTATGTGATGTATCTTGGCACGCATGATAATGATACGGCGAAAGGCTGGTATGAAACACTGGATGAAGAACATCAGGAGTATGTCAGGGAATATGTCAGTGCCGCAGATTCAGCAGCCGTGGTAAAGCAGTTAATCAAGACAGCTTATCTGAGTGTTGCAGATACGGTAATCATACAGATGCAGGATATTCTTGAGAAGGATAACAGTGCGAGAATGAATTATCCGTCCACACTGGGAACAAACTGGAAGTGGCGTATGCCGAAAGGTGCTTTTGATAAAGAAAAGACAGCATTTCTCAAACGGCTGGTAAAATTGTCCGCACGTTAAGAGCATGGTAAGGAGAGATAGAAAGGAATCTGGAAAATGGTTAATGAAAAGTGTTTAGAAAAATATGGAAAAAAATTAGAGAACTGTGAGAATCACGAGATATATACAGCTCTTCTGGAACTGGTCAGTGAAAAGACACAGGACAAGGTCAGCAACGAAGGCAAGAAGAAGATATATTATATTTCGGCTGAATTTCTCATCGGAAAGCTCTTATCCAATAATATGATTAATCTTGGAATTTTTGATGAGGTTAAGCAGGAACTCGAAGCAGCAGGAAAGAATATCTGTGATGTCGAGGAAGCAGAACCGGAACCATCACTTGGAAATGGCGGTCTGGGACGGCTTGCCGCATGTTTCCTGGATTCCATTGCTTCATTGGGACTGAATGGAGACGGTATCGGGCTGAATTATCATTTTGGTCTGTTTAAACAGGTATTTGAAAACAATCTGCAGAAAGAAACAATGAACCCATGGATCGAGAAGGAAAGCTGGCTGAAGAAAACAGATGTTACCTATGAGGTAAAATTCGGAAACTGCACTGTCACTTCAAGAATGTATGATATTGATGTGGCAGGCTATAATAACCGTACCACAAAGCTGCATTTATTCGATGCCGAAACCGTGGATGAATCCATTGTAAAACCGGGCGGAATCGATTTCGATAAGACAGACATTGCAAAGAATCTGACACTTTTCCTTTATCCGGATGATTCGGACGAGGCAGGCAGACTCCTGCGTATTTACCAGCAGTATTTTATGGTAAGCAATGCGGCAAGGCTTATTCTTGCAGAGTGCAGGGCAAAGGGAAGTGACCTGCATGATTTACCGGAATATGCGGTCATCCAGATTAATGATACACATCCTACGATGGTCATTCCGGAATTAATCCGTATTTTAACAGAAGAAGAAGGATTTTCCATGGATGAGGCAGTGGAGCTTGTATCAAAGACCTGTGCCTATACGAATCATACGATTCTGGCAGAAGCACTTGAAACCTGGCCGCTTGAATATCTGGAGAAAGCAGTGCCAGCCATTGTTCCTGTTATCCGGGAACTCGACCGCAGAGTGAGAAGTCACGTTCAGGATGAAAGCACATATATTATAGATAAAGAGAACAGAGTCCATATGGCACATATCGATATCCATTATGGTTTCAGTGTTAATGGCGTGGCATATCTGCATACGGAGATTTTAAAGAATACCGAATTAAATAATTTCTACCGCTTATATCCGGAGAAATTTAATAATAAGACAAATGGAATCACATTCCGCCGCTGGCTGTTACACTGTAATGAAGAACTGGCAGAATATCTGACAGAGCTGATTGGTGACGGATATAAGAAGAATGCCGGGGAACTGGAGAAACTGCTCAAATATGTGGATGATGATACTGTATTAAACAGAATCATGGAGATAAAGCAGCATAACAAAGCAAAACTGTGCAGATATCTGAAAGATACACAGAATGTAGAGATCGATGAGAATTCTATTTTTGATATCCAGGTAAAACGTCTGCATGAGTATAAGCGTCAGCAGATGAACGCATTATATGTCATTTATAAATATCTTGAGATAAAGAAAGGCAATAAGCCAAAGACTCCGATTACCGTTATTTTTGGGGCAAAGGCAGCACCGGCTTATGTCATTGCAAAGGATATCATACATCTGATTCTCTGCCTGCAGCAGCTTATTGATAATGATCCGGAAGTCAGCCCGTATTTAAAGGTTGTGATGGTAGAGAATTACAATGTATCAAAGGCGGCAAAGATTATACCTGCGTGCGATATTTCCGAACAGATTTCGCTAGCATCGAAAGAGGCATCCGGAACCGGAAATATGAAATTCATGTTAAATGGTGCATTGACACTCGGAACGATGGACGGTGCAAATGTCGAAATCGCAGATCTGGTAGGTAAGGATAATATCTATACATTCGGGGAATCCAGTGAGAAGGTTATCTCTCTGTATGAAACCCATGGATATCGTGCGGCGGATTATTATATCAATGATGCACAGATAAAGGAACTGGTTGATTTTATTATCAGCAGTGAAGTGATGAGAATCGGTGATGTCACAACTCTGTTAAGACTTCATACGGAGCTGATTTATAAAGACTGGTTTATGACATTACTGGATTTGAAAGATTACATCCGGGTAAGGGAACAGATGTATACAGATTATGAAGATAAGAGGAAATGGGCAAAGGCGGCATTGACGAATATCGCAAAAGCAGGTTTCTTCTCATCAGACAGAACGATTGAGGAGTATAACAGGGATATCTGGAAAGTCAGGTAGGACATTTGTCCAGAAATGGAGTAAGTCATGAACGGTAGATTAAAACTGAAAGGCAGAGTATTCACACATCTTATATATCCATGTATTATGTCAGTAGTGCTGTTTGTGGTTGGTATCTGGATTACTGTCATTGACAGTGATGCGGGTTCGATTATTCTGAGTCTGGCTATCGTGTATCTGATCTTTACGATTGTAATGTATGTGGTAAATCAGAAGCTGGTAATGCAGGAGCTGATTAAATTCGCCGTGGATTATGCACAGGTTCAGAAAGAACTGCTGGATGATATGGTTATTCCCTATGGCCTGATTGACCGACAGGGGAATATTCTGTGGCAGGATGGCGAAATGTCACATCTGTTGCGGCGTGAATACGGGAAACGTGTGCCGGAAGTGTTTAAGGAAATTACAGATGAACATCTGGAACTGGGCGATGAAATAAAAGAAATGCATATTAATTTCAAAGATCATTTTTATCGTGTGCAGTTAAAGAGAGTGGATACAGATAAGGCATTTAACAATACGGAGATTCTCGATATTGAAAATCAGGAGTATGTGATTGCCATGTATATGTTTGACGAAACAAGGCTCAGAAAAATCGAAAAAGAGAATTTTGATCAGAAGCTGGTTGTCGGACTGATTTATATTGATAATTATGAGGAAGTGCTGCAGAGTGTGGAGGATGTGAGGGCATCTCTTCTGGCAGCACTGATCGATAGAAAGATCAATAAATTTGTTTCCAATATTGACGGAATTGTCCGTAAACTGGAAAAAGACAAATATTTCATGGTACTGAAAAGGCAGTCGCTGGAAGCGATCCGATCGGAGAAATTCGACATTGTCGATGATGTAAAAACGGTAAGCATAGGGAATGAACTGCAGGTAACAATCAGTATCGGTATCGGCATGGGTGCGGAAACCTATGGACAGTTGTGTGATTATTCGAGAGCAGCCATGGATCTTGCACTGGGCCGCGGTGGTGATCAGGCGGTTGTAAAGGACGGAGAAAATGTATATTATTATGGCGGAAAAACAAAGCAGGTAGAGAAGAATACCAGAGTAAAAGCCAGAGTAAAGGCACATGCACTCCGTGAAATCATTGAAACAAAGGAAAGCCTTCTGATTATGGGACACAAACTGAGTGATATCGATGCACTCGGGGCAGCAGTCGGCATATATAAGGCGGCAAGGCTGTTTAATAAACCGGCACATATTGTTTTAAATGATGTTACGGCATCTTTAAGACCGATGGTGGATCGTTTCCTGGACAGTGAAGATTATGGTCCGGAAGTGTTTGTAAACAGTGAAGAAGCTGTGGATATCATGAATTCGGGAACACTGGTGGTTGTGGTGGATGTAAACCGTCCATCGCGGACAGAGTGTCCGGAATTATTAAAGATGACAAAATCTGTCGTGGTACTGGATCATCACAGGCAGACCTCGGAAATTATAGAAAATGCACTGCTGGCTTATATTGAGCCATATGCATCATCGACCTGTGAAATGGTGGCAGAGATCCTGCAATATATACAGGACGGTATACGTTTAAGACCATTGGAGGCAGATGCCATGTACGGTGGAATCGTTATTGATACAAATAATTTTGTGCAGAAAACAAGTGTCCGTACTTTTGAAGCGGCTGCATTTCTGAAACGGCATGGGGCAGATGTGATCCGTGTGAAGAAATTATTCCGTGATAATTTCAGTGATTATAAATGGCGGGCAGATTCGGTCAGCCGCGCGGAAATTTTTCTGGACTGTTTTGCCATTACGGTCAGTGAATCGGAAGGTGTGCAGAGTCCGACCGTATTAGGTGCGCAGATTGCAAATGAATTGCTTGATATCAATGGAATAGAGGCATCCTTTGTACTGACGGAATATAATAATAAAATCTATGTTAGTGCAAGATCCCTGGATACGATTAATGTCCAGCTCATTATGGAGCGAATGGGCGGCGGCGGACATATGAATATGGCAGGTGTGCAGATAGAAGGAAAATCACTGGAAGAAGTAAAACAGATGGTAATAGAAACCGTAAAAGAAATGAAAGCAGACAAATCTATTTAAAGTCATCAGAAAGGAAAGCAAATGGAAGTTATATTATTAGAAGATGTAAAGTCATTAGGAAAAAAAGGACAGATAGTAAAAATAAATGACGGCTATGCAAGAAATTTTGTACTGCCGAAAAAACTGGGACTGGAGGCAACTCCAAAGAATCTGAATGATTTGAAATTAAAGAAGGCAAATGAGGACAAGATTGCAAAAGAAAAATTAGAAGCTGCAAAGGAATTTGCAAAAGTACTGGAAGAAAGTACCGTAGTAGTAAAGATTAAATCAGGAGAAGGTGGCAGAACTTTCGGTTCTGTATCTTCAAAGGAAATTGCACAGGAAGCAAAGAAGCAGCTGGATTTTGATATTGATAAAAAGAAGATCGTACTGGACGAGCCAATCCGTACACTGGGTACACATGTGATCCAGATTAAGCTGCATAAAGATGTTACGGCAAAAATGAATGTAAAAGTTCAGGAAGCATAAACACCGGCAATGAAAGAGGACATCTATGGATGAAACACTTATAAAAAAAATCATGCCGCACAGCATGGAAGCAGAGCAGGCGGTAATCGGTTCTATGCTCATGGACAGGGATGCGATGGAATCGGCACTGGAGATTCTGCAGCCGGATGATTTCTATGGCAGGCAATACGGTACGCTGTTCCAGGCAATACGGGAGCTGAATACGGAAAATAAGCCGGTGGATCTGGTGACTCTTCAGGAAAGGCTGAAGGAAAACAACGTACCAGAGGAGCTTGCCGGAATGGATTTTATCCGTGAAGTGCTTGGTTCTGTACCGACTTCTGCAAATGTAAAATATTATGCGAAAATAGTAAAAGAAAAGTCACTTATGCGCAGACTGATTCGTACAACGGAAGAAATCACCGCCCAGTGTTATCAGGGAACGGACAATGTTGAGGCATTGATGGACAGTACGGAAAAGAAGATATTTAATCTGATGCAGAGCAGGGGCGGCGGCGATTTTACCCCGATCCGGCAGGTCGTAATTAATGCACTGGAAAGAATTGAGGCAGCATCCAAACAGAACGGAAGTATTACAGGGGTATCCACGGGATTTATCGATCTGGATTACCAGACTTCCGGTATGCAGCCTTCGGATTTGATCCTTGTGGCGGCAAGACCTTCCATGGGTAAGACGGCATTTGTCCTTAATATGGCACAGCACATGGCATTCCGTGACAATATTACAACAGCAATATTCAGTCTGGAAATGAGCAAGGAACAGCTGGTAAACCGTCTGTTTTCCCTGGAATCAAAGGTGGATGCACAGGTACTGCGTAATGGCCGGCTGGAAGATTCGGACTGGGAAAGACTGATCGAGAGTGCGGAGATTATCGGAAATTCCAATCTTATCATTGATGATACACCGAGTATATCGATTGCGGAACTCCGTTCAAAATGCAGAAAATATAAGATGGAGATGAATCTGGGAGTCATTATTATCGACTACCTGCAGCTTATGTCAGGCAGCTCCGGCGGCAAGTCATCCACAAGCAGGCAGCAGGAAATATCAGATATTTCACGTTCTTTAAAGGCAGTAGCAAGGGAATTAAATGTACCGGTAATCGCATTATCCCAGCTTAGCCGTGCGGTGGAGCAGAGAGATGATAAAAGACCGATGCTGTCCGATTTGAGAGAGTCCGGTGCGATCGAGCAGGATGCCGATGTGGTTATGTTTATTTACAGGGATGATTATTACAATAAAGAGTCCGAGAAAAAGAATATTGCGGAAATCATAGTGGCAAAGCAGAGAAACGGTCCGGTGGGGACGGTGGAGCTTGCCTGGAGACCACAGTATACACAGTTTGGCAATCTCAGCAAGTAGCATGAATGTAAAAATTGTGTAATATCTGCTCCGGATTTATTGCATAAAAATTTACTTTTGATATACTAAAGACATCATAGAACTATTCTATGGTGTTTTTTTCTTACATTGAAAAAGCATTTTAAATATTAAGAGGCAGGAAGGGAGATAAATAAGATGGAGGAAAAACATTATATGATATCGGATGCGGCAAAGATGGTAGATGTGGAATCGCATGTACTGCGTTACTGGGAAGAGGAGTTAAAGATCGATATTCCCAGAAATGAAATGGGGCATCGTTATTACACGGATACATATATTCATTTATTTAAAGAGATTAAGAATCTGAAGGAACAGGGGTTTCTGTTAAAGGCAATTAAGACATTAATGCCTGGTCTGATGGAAGGAAAATCATTCTCAAAGGAGGATTCCCAGACGATATCGGAAACCATCGTGGAAGAAAATGCTCTGGCAGAGCCGGAAAAGGAAAAAACTGCCGCCCTGAAGGAACATGAAACAAATGTGTGTGCGGAAGAGAAGATGGAGCAGTTCCGTCTTATACTGGGTGGAATCGTGTCAAGAGCCATTGAGGATAATAATGAAGTGCTGGGCAAAGAAGTGTCTTCAAGGGTTTCAGATTCGGTAATCAAAGAAATGGACTATCTGCTGCGGCTGAAGGAAGAACGGGAAGAAGAGCGTTATAAGAAGTTTGATGAAGTGCTTCGCAACTATCAGAAGGGAAATAAAGAGGCGGCGGCGGCGACAGAGAAGAAGAAACTTTTTAAATTCCGGAAGAAAAAGAAATAGGAAGTTATGAAAGATTCGGGAAAATAAAAAGGCGGAAGCTTCTGCCTCCGCCTTCCGGAAAGTGAAATTATTCAGCGATAATAGCGCCTACAGGACAGGCATCTTCGCAAGCTCCGCAATCGATGCAGCTATCTGCATCTACAACGTACTTGTCATCGCCTTCTGTAATAACACCTACCGGGCATGTACCTGCACATGATCCGCAGCTAATGCATTCATCAGTAATTATATGAGCCATTTTAAAGTCCTCCTTTTGTTAAAATTTTATCACGCATTCATTGTAATATAATTTATCCGATTTGACAAGAGAAAACTTGAATATTTCGAGAAAATATGTTAGTATTCACAGCATATCAGAAATATCAGCCAACAGGAGTGTATAGATGAAGATAACAGTGATATTTACAGGAGGAACAATAGGCAGCAGCATAGGCGCGGATGGTTATATTGCGCCGGGTGCAAAGCAGCCTTACCGGCTCCTGGAGAAGTACCGGGAGAACTGCCGGGCAGATGGAATGGACGAGGTGGAATTTTTCGTGGAAGAACCTTACCGGATTTTGAGTGAAAATATGAATGCGGGGTATGTTAACCGGCTGGCGGATTGTGTCAGAAAAGTGATGGCACGAAATGACAGCGAGGGGATTATCATTACACATGGAACGGATACCCTGCAATATACGGCAGCATTGCTGTCCTATGTATTTGGAACGGATTGTGTGCCGGTTTTACTGGTATCAAGTGATTTTCCACTGGAAGATGCACGGGCAAACGGCATGGCGAATTTTATGAGAGCAGTGGAATTTATAAAATGCAGAGAGGGAAGAGGTGTCTTTGTAAGTTACCGGAATGACAGAAACGAAGAGGCAGATATCTACCGCGGAACGAGGCTGTTGATGCATCAGCCTTATTCTGCAAGGCTTTACCCGTTAGATGGAGTTTCTTTTCATGGAAAAGTGTGCTATAATAGGGAAGCATCCATGGACAGGATGGAACGTCCTGATGGGCAGGAACTAAGGCTTACGGAAGATGCCGGGAATATTCTGTGGATTCGTCCCTGTGTGGGAATGACATATCCGCAGGCAGGTCCACAGGTCAGAGCAGTTCTGCATGACAGTTATCATTCCGGAACGATTGCGGTTAATGCCGGACTGGAAGAATTCGCCGGAAGAATGGAGCAGGCAGGGATTCCGGTGTATCTTACCGGGGCGTCATCCGGAGAAGCAGAGTATGAAACCGTAAGGATGTATGAACAGTATGGGATACGGGTTTTGCCGAAGATGTCATTAATTGCGGCATATTGTAAACTGTGGCTTGCATTGAGTAATGATCTGGATGTAAATAGTATAATGAATACCTGTATTGCAGAGGATATCATACAGGTAGGTAATTGCGAAACACTTAGATTTTTGTAAATGCATATGCAAATCAAACATTACACGAAGGCACGCTCCCGCTACATTCGGCTGGTAGCGGTACTAAGATGCTAAAATACAGCATCTAAGTGCCGACCGCCTCATAGTACCTTCTTAGTAATTGTTTGATTTGCATATACAATAGAGATAAATTATGAGTTTCGCAATTACCTAATCATACAGGAACAGAGAGGTGTAATAAGGACGGATGAGCAAAGCAGAAGAGACTAAAAAGAGGACAGGAAACGCGAATACCGGACGAACAGGGGCAGCAACGGAAGGAAGAACCACCGGAAAAACGGTCAGAAGGGCAGATGGAAATGCTGGAAAAACGGTCAGAAGGGCAGATGGGACTGTCGGAAAAGCAGGCGGAAGTGCCGCAAAGCAGACTGGAAAAAATGGAAAGAAGAGAAAAAAGAGGAAAAAGAAACAGATTAAAACCAAAAAGCAGTTAGTATTCCGGATCATCAAATACATTTTCTTTGCATTATTGATTGTACTTATAGCAGTTGGAATAAAATGTGGTTCGGTGCTGTTAAAATATAAGCATGATGCGGAAGCACTGGTGGATGAAAAGGGAAAGGCTGCATTTACCGAATCCCTGACAACGATTGTGTATGATACTTATGGAGATGAACTGACAGAACTCAGTTCTGCCAAGAATTCTTATTATCTGAAATTTGATGAGATTCCATATATGGTAAAGAAGATATTTATTGCTATCGAGGATCGGAACTTCTATAAACATTCCGGTGTGGATTACAAGGCTGTGGCAAGAGCCGTGATGGAGCTGATCCGGAATGACGGCGAGATAACGCAGGGCGGCAGTACCATTACCCAACAGCTGGCGAGAGGAACGTATCTGTCATATGAGGTTTCTTTTGAACGAAAGGTAAAAGAAGTATTCATTGCAAGAAAGCTTGAGAAAGAATATTCCAAAGATGATATTCTCGAATTTTATATTAATGATATTTACTTTGCGAATGGTTTTTATGGAATAGAAGCCGCTGCAAAAGGATATTTTGGAAAAAGTGCGGTTGATTTGAGTCTTTCGGAACTGGCATTTATCTGCTCCATACCAAATAACCCGACATTGTATGATCCGTTAAATCATATGGAAAATACATTGAAAAGACGTGACAGGGTTCTGAAACAGATTTATGATCAGGGTTATATTGATCAGAGCCAGTATCAGGAAGCACTGAATGAAACCATTACACTTTCACCGGAAATAAAAACCGGCACGAATAATTATGTGGAAACATTTGTGCGGTATTCGGCAACGATAGAGTTAATGAAACAGAAGGGATTTGATTTTAAATATTCCTTTGCAACGGATGAAGAACAGGAAGAATATCAGAATAATTATGATGAGGTATATTCGGAATGTAATCAGATGTTATTTACCGGCGGATACCGGATTTATACAACGATAGATATGGGAATCCAGGATCTGCTTCAGTCATCGCTGGATGAGAATCTGAGCGACAGCCAGGAAAAAGGCGATGATGGAATCTATAAATTCCAGGGAAGTGCAACCTGTATCGATAATAGTACGGGATATGTGGCGGCGATTGTCGGTGGAAGAACACAGGAGGATTATAAGGGATATACTTTGAATCGTGCATATCAGAGTTTCCGGCAGCCGGGCTCTTCGATTAAACCGATTCTTGTGTACACACCGCTGTTTGAACGGGATTACACGCCGGATAGTACGGTTAAGGATGAACCGATTAAAGATGGTCCGGTAAATTCTCCGAATGTATATTCGGGTTCTATCAGCCTGAGATATGCCATCAAGACATCTAAGAATACGGTTCCGTGGAATTATTTTGAGAAGATGGGATTTGATACCTGTCTGGATTATCTTCTTAATATGGGATTTTCGCATATTGTTAAGAAGGATTATAATTCTGCGACGGCGATTGGCGGAATGACGTATGGTGTATCGACATATGAGATGGCACTTGCCTATGCAACACTGGAGAATGAGGGGACGTATCGTAACCCGACCTGTATTAAGCGAATCGAGGATTCTTTCGGCGATCTTGTGCTGGAAAATGGCAATAATGATAAGAAAACAAAGCAGATTTATGAGGCAAAGGCTACACTGATGATGACCGACTGCATGAAGGATGTACTCGAAAGCGGTACGGGTAAAAATTATAATGTAGATACTGCGATATGTGCAGCCAAGACCGGTACGACAAATGATAATAAGGACAGCTGGCTGGTCGGATACAGCAGATATTATACAACGGCGGTATGGTGTGGATATGATATGCCGCAGGAAATAGAAAGTGATCTGGTCAAAGCGGCAGGAAATACCTGGCATGATTTTATGGAAGCATTGCATGAGTCACTTCAGGAAAAAGATTTTGAATCCTATTATGGATATGATGATGACGATGATGATGATGATGACGACAGTCAGGAAACTACCACGGCAGAGGAAACAACAACAGCCGCAGAGGAAACAACGACACCGGAAGTACAGACAACTACGGTAAAAGAACCGGCTCGTGAAACAACGACTGCAGCACCGCAGGAAACCACAACAAAGCCGGAAGAAACAACGACGCATAAAAAAGAGGAAGAAACCACGACGGAGAAAAAGGCAGAAGAGACAACGAGCCAGATTGTCACTACTGCACCGCAAATCAGTACCTCGGCATCGGATGAGAAGAAAACAGATGAGATTGTAACGACTCTTCCGGCGGATGCAATGGGAAATACATAATAAAACAGGGAATAAGTTCCTGACTGTAATAGATGCAGTTGGGGACTTATTTTTATGGATGGAAAAGCATGGTGGAATACACTGTCGTTTTATGATATAATAAAAAGTACTTTAGACAATTGCAAAATACTTAAATTTTTGTAAGTGTATATGCAAATGAAACATTACACGAAGGCACGCTCTCGCTACATTCGGCTATGGCACT